>Ga0302208_10001376_pt1 | contig 10420 bp, 7 predicted proteins | sample II_Fen_E2_3_FD_194577 | JGI IMG/M metagenome (GOLD analysis project Ga0302208, IMG submission 194577) | Peat permafrost microbial communities from Stordalen Mire near Abisko, Sweden - II_Fen_E2_3 | ecosystem: Environmental > Terrestrial > Soil > Wetlands > Permafrost | place: Sweden: Abisko...
CTGTATACGCTAAAAAAGGCAGTAATGTCTTTACAAACGGTACCGACGAAGAGGCCTTGTCGAAGGGAATCTACGAAACCTATACCGAAGAGAACCTGCGTTACTCACAGAATGCCGCGTTGAACATGTATGATGAAGTGAATACAGGCACGAACCTACCGGCACAAATCGACCTGGTAGCCAGCCATGGCAATGAATATAAATTCTTGTTTATCGCCAAAGGAGGCGGTTCGGCAAATAAGTCATACTTGTTCCAGGAAACCAAAGCACTGCTTAACCCGGTATCCCTGGAGAAATTCCTGACAGAAAAGATGAAAACCCTGGGAACGGCAGCTTGCCCTCCCTACCACATTGCCTTTGTAATTGGCGGTACTTCGGCTGATGCCTGTATGAAAACAGTAAAACTGGCATCCACCAAATACTACGATGAACTCCCTACTGTAGGGAATGAACTTGGACAGTCGTTCAGGGATATAGAAATGGAGGCCAAGATTCTGAAAGCATCACAGGAATCGGGGATTGGTGCACAGTTTGGTGGCAAGTACTTTGCACACGACATTCGTATTGTCCGCATGTCACGCCATGGGGCATCCTGTTTTGTGGGAATGGCAGTATCCTGTTCCGCCGACAGGAATATCAAAGGAAAAATAAACAAAGATGGCATTTGGGTTGAAAAGATGGAAGATAACCCGGGGCGTTTGATCCCTGAAGAATTACGGAACCAAGGTGAAGGCAATGCCGTAAAGATCGACCTGAACCAACCAATGAAAGATATCCTGGCCACATTATCGAAGTACCCTGTATCCACCCGCTTATCCTTGAGTGGAACTATTGTGGTGGGTCGGGATATAGCCCATGCCAAGCTAAAAGAACTGCTTGACTCAGGCAAACCGCTTCCACAATATGTAAAGGATCATCCAATTTATTATGCAGGTCCTGCCAAGACACCGAAAGGAATGGCCTCAGGATCCTTTGGACCTACTACTGCCGGACGTATGGATTCGTATGTGGATTTATTACAGGAGAATGGCGGCAGCCTGATCATGATTGCCAAAGGCAACCGTACTCAGCAAGTAACCGATGCCTGCCAAAAGCATGGTGGATTCTACCTGGGTTCTATTGGTGGTCCTGCTGCTATCCTGGCCGAACAAAACATCAAGAAAGTAGAATGCCTGGAATATCCGGAATTAGGCATGGAAGCTATCTGGAAAATTGAAGTGGAAAACTTCCCTGCATTTATTTTGGTGGATAATAAAGGAAATGATTTCTTCAAGCAAATAAAACCAATTATGGCTTGCTAAAAGCCAAACAAAGTAAGAAATCGTCCACAGATTACGCAGATTACCACAGAAATTAAATTCTTTGTAAATCAGCGTAATCTGTGGACGATTCTTTTTGTATATCAATACTCTGTTTAATTCAGCTTTAATCGAACACCTGCATTTACATTGGTTCCAGGTTGTGTTAGACCTCCATAATCGGCATAGGTAGTGTTCAGGATATTATTCACATCTGCATATACATCAAATTTCTTTTGTATCCAGCTTATACGCCCATCGAGCATGAAGTAAGGAGAAAAGTGTTGAATGACGGAAGGAGCCCCATACACTTTGTTGGCATCATACGTACCTGCCCGGTCTAAATAAGCAGCTTTCCAGGATACAGAAAGATCCTTCCAGACTGAATGATCGACGGTCAGTACAATTTTATGTTTCAGGTAATCCAGCGCATATTTGGAGATAAACGTACTGGCACTTTTATCCAGTTGTATATACGAATAACTTAAGCCTATTTTGCGGATAAAGCAATGTTGGAAGTAATATTCTGCAGATATATCTGTACCCAGTGCATTGATACTGGTCAGGTTTTCACTATTCCATACGGCAGTTGGAGCAGGCTTCACCCAATCGATTACATTTTGAGCCATACGGTAATACCCCACAACATCCAGTTTCCACGATGACTGAAGAATTTTTGTTCCTGCTTCGAGTGTTTGAGAATGTTCGGGTTTTAAATCCGGATTGGCTGTGTGTTGAGGACCGACATAATACAAATCGGTAAACGTGGGCAGACGAACTGCCGTGTTGGCATCTGCAAAGACACGTACATGATCATTGATAGAATATGCCAGGTCAATTCCGCCAAAGGTATTCAACCCAAAAGAGGAGGTATAGGTGGAAGCAACTCCCAAAGATAAATACCAGCGGTTCAGGGTCAGGGTCTGGTCAACGTATCCGGTTGACAGCAGGCGATTGGCTTCGCGGGTAAAGAATCCGTTCGTTTCCATCGGTGCACGCATTGAATCAATCTTAGTGCCAAGCACATTGCTAAAAATATGTTCATTCCGCATATCAACGCCTAATGTAGTTTTACCTAGTTTCGAAACATAAGCAACAGTTGCTTTACCTCCCGTTACGTCAGTCAGATGATAGTTCCACCCGGCAGGTTTATTAAAGTCCAATTCAAAGCGGTCATGATGCTGACGCCAGTATGCTTGGGCAGTGTATTCAAATTTTCCTTTGCTCATTGTCCAGTTCAGGGCAGTAAGAAATGTTTTTGAGTTCTCATACTGGTTTGGAAATGCCAATGAATAGAAGCCGCTCGCCCCAAAGGCTTTAAACTGAGCTGCCAATTGTAAATCAAATTTACCGGCATTTTTAGTATTAAAAGTGGATTGCAAATACCCACTGCTTAAATCAAAGTCCGTATTAGCCGTATACCCGCTGCTGCTTTTATGCGATATAGATGCAAAGGTATGGAAACGATCCGTACCCAGGCTACCGGAAACCGACTGGGCAAAATAGTTATAGCTGCCTCCGGTCAGTTCGGCATTCAGGGTGTGCTTTCCTGTATTCCCGGTAACGATATTAATCGCTCCACTAAAGGCATTCGGCCCCAGTACCCGGGCAGAAGATCCTTCCAGAATTTCCACACGGCTGACATCCGACAAACTAAGGGGTATGTCGAGGTTAAAATGACCTGTCTGCGGATCAGTAATATTGATTCCGTTCAGTAGTACCAACACCTGGTCGAACGAGCCACCGCGGACAGATATATCAGCCTGAGCACCATTAGTACCTCGTTGTCGTACATCCAGACCTGTTACATAGTCCAGCAGTTGATCAATACTTTGTACCGCAGCACGGGTAATTTCAGTCCTGTCGATTACGGTAAGCACCCTGCCCATTTCAGAATAGAGCTTATTCCGACTGGCATTAACCTGTAGCTCCGAAAGATGTACGGCCAGTGAATCGGACTTAACCTGGCTACGCACAGATTGAAAAGTAATGAGAAAGATTGAAAAGAGAATAAACGTTTTTTTCATACTGGATAAAATAAAAAACGGTTGAGATGAGATAAACTCATTTCAACCGTTCAGATTAATAAAATAGATATTGGACACCTGATGGCACGCAGAGGCACGATCGGATGTTAGTTCGAGTAAAGATGTTTCTTGTAGAGAATTAATAGTTGCTTCTAAGTAGGATAACTCACTCAACTTATCCGGGGATTCGGATTCAGAAGCAAAAGCACAGATTGAGCTTTTAGAAACCCCGACAGCTTTTTGAAGTGATTTATCAGTAATGGAGATAGACACACAACCTATCGTAACAGCACAAGCCAGGCTACAAAAAACAGCATACCCTGCCCTGCTCCAACGACGGAAGCGAATAGAAGAGGCAGTATAGTTATTTTCAGTTTTCACCGGTATGGTTATTATTTAGAGGCGCAAAAGTAACAAAAAAAAATTATATTAACAGCTATATCACAAAAAAAGTGTTTCTGGACCCAGAAACACTTTTCATTAAAGCAATTTATTTTATTGACGTAAGAAGTTTTTACGGTTTAATTTGCCGGTCCAGACATCCGAATAAGAAGTTGAACCATTCTTACCACCTATGATGAAAATACGATTAGACTGAAGAATCTGTTGTTTCAAGCCATCAGGTTGTACGCCTTTAAGAGCCAATGGCTTAAATACAATTGCCGATTGGTAAGTACGAGGCAAGAGACCGGCAGGAAGCCTGTTAACCAGGGTATCAAGCAGTTTCCAGCTTAAACCTTCGTCGGTAGATACTTTATAGAAATTTGCACCTGTATCATTTCGTTTACCAAATACGAATAACTTGCTATCGTATGAAATAACCGAAGGTCCGGTAGAAAGAGAATCGAGGGTATGATTTTCAACAGCGAAATTCAACCAATAGTAACCATCTTCAGTGCTCCAGCTAGTTCGATTGGCACTTGTTGTTAAAGATCCCTGCAATACTAATGCCCGTGCTTTGCCGGTTGGAGCATTAAAGCTCACAGAAGCAAAATCACTGATTGGGAAATTAGCCGGCACTGCAACTTTATTATTAACGAACCAGGTAAGTCCGTCTTTAGAACCTGCAAAACGGTAAGACTGATCAGGCGATTGAACAACTGCCCGCAGACTGTCATTTAGTGTTACCAAAATAGCCTTGTAGGTGTAATTAACAGGAGAACAAACACCGTTTGTCCAGGTCTGTCCGTCAGTTGACGAATACATTTTACCATCTTGCAACAGAAATAATTTCCCGTTTAATTGCAACATAGTATTTAATGCAGCAGTCGTTGGTAAACCGCTAACTGAAGCCGGACTCCAGGTATAGCCATCTAATGAGGTAGTTAATATAATTGAATTTCCATCATTTTGGTAATAGCAGAATTTATCGTTTATCAGGATAGCCTTTTGGGTTACTGAACTAACTGCATTCATGTTTCCACTTACTGATGCCCAGTTATACTTTTCCGGATCAACCTGATGTACATTCACTTTGACAGTATATTCTATAGAGTCTTTAGCATTAGCAGCATAATTTACTATCCGGATAGGCTGCCTGAAATCAATAGTATCAGTTCCTGTTATAAATGCAGAGACTTTTTTATATTTATATCCTGTAGTAGGGAAATACAATTTTACTCCTGCTGAACTTGTAAAGGTAAAAGTTGGGTAAACACTATCCACACGGGTTTTATAGGGCAAAGAATCCACATTTGTAATGGTATTACCCACTAATGTAAATACGGCAGTACTTAAATAAGGGATACTGTCATTCGCAGCAAATGTAAGAGAAACAAAAGTAGGATCAGAAGAAGAAACTGTCGTAGTGGAGGTTCCTAAACAAGAACTAAGTAAAGCGACAGAGGATAGAAAAAAAATCAGCCTGAAAGGATTGGATTTCATAAATACTACGTTTTTTTTTGAACTGACAAAGTTAAAAACATTTTAGGTCATCCTTACCGCACCTCCTAAGTTTTATTGTTTTTTATCATTAAAAACAAGTTTTTTTAAAGAAAGCAATATGAAATGATTTACTAAATTAAGAACTGCTTAAGAATTGAGGAATAAAGTGTTTAGTTTAATTCAACTACCACCGGACAATGATCCGAATGGATAGCTTCCTGAAGAATTGCGGCTGACTTTAAACTACCCCGAAGTGGTTCACTCACCCAATGATAATCGATACGCCAACCGGCATTCCGTGAACGGGCAGCACCCAAGTAGCTCCACCAGCTATATTGATCCGGACGAGGGTCAAATACCCTGAAGGAATCTATCATACCGGAGGCTTCATACTGGTCAAGCCATTCACGTTCCTCAGGTAAAAATCCTGAAACACCCTTTTGCCTTTCAGGATGGTTTATGTCAATAGGTTTATGGCATATATTATAATCTCCACAAACGACAATATTGGGTCTGGTTTTACGCAGGTTCGCTATAAATAAAGCAAACTCACTTAAAAACTGCATTTTAATAGCCTGACGAATTTCCCCTGAAGAACCTGATGGAATATAAACACAGACCACCGTAATATCCCCAAAATCCGCACGGATCACTCTTCCTTCTGAATCAAACCCTGCATGTTGCATCCCTACAACTACATTATCCGGAGCAATCCGGCTCAGTATGGCAACGCCACTATAACCTTTTTTTTCTGCTGAATGGAGATAGGATGTGTACCCCAACTTTGCAAAAAGCATTGTGTCGATCTGTTCCGGTTGCGCCTTAGTCTCCTGAAGACAAAGAACATCTGGCTTTTCAGACATCATCCATTCAGTGAAGTTTTTACTTAATGCAGCTCTAATTCCGTTAACATTATATGAAATTATTTTCATTGATTCACAGATTTTACTTGTTTAAACAATTCAGAAGCGAACACAAAATTATTCAGGGCTTCGTTATGCACATGAAATATATCCTTATTGTTCCCTTGCCATGCTTTTTCACCATTTTCAATAAAAATGATATTTTCTCCAATTTCCATGACTGAATTCATATCATGGGAATTGATAATGGTAGTAATTCCAAACAAATGGGTAATTTCATGGATGAGTTGGTCAATTATGAGTGAAGTCTTCGGATCAAGACCTGAATTGGGTTCATCACAAAAAAGATATTTAGGTTGCAGAGCTATTGCCCTGGCAATTGCTACCCGTTTTTGCATACCGCCGCTTATCTCCGAAGGAGCCAACCCGAATGCCTTTTCCTCCAGGTTCACCTGTTTCAGACAGAAACGTGCCCGTTCAACCATTTCTTCTTTTGTTGAAGGAGAAAACATTTCGAGAGGATACATGACATTCTCCATAACACTTAACGAGTCAAAGAGCGCTGAACCCTGAAACAACATCCCGACCTCTCGTCTCAGAATTCGGATATCGCTCATACGCATGTCCGGTAAATTCCGTCCATCATATTCAATCCGCCCATTATCTATACGGTGTAACCCGATAATACTTTTCATTAATACTGTTTTACCGGATCCGCTTTGACCAATAATCATATTGGTCTTTCCGGTTTCAAAAACAGCAGATACATTTTTAAGTACCTTATTTCCATCAAAAGATTTATCTACATTTTTTACTTCAATCATTATACCTTCTTTTCATGTCGTTTCACTTTCTATATAAAAAAAACAAATCAACAAATTAGCCTAACATTAAACTGGTAATCAACAAATTAAAAAACAGTACTAAAATGCTTCCATTTACAACAGCATTTGTACTGGCTTTACCAACATCGAGTGCTCCCCCACGTGCATAATATCCATAGTAAGAAGCCACTGAGGTTATGACAAAAGCAAAGACCAATGATTTTACGACTGAATAAAACACATAATATGGGACAAAGGCATATTGTATTCCGGTTAAGTAATCGGCTGTCGAAATAACATCAGTAAAAAGACTTACAAAATAACCGCCAACTAATCCAAGGGCCATACTGAAGATAACCAGAAAAGGGATCATCACTACAAAGGCCACTATTTTAGGTAAAATCAGATAATTGGCAGAATTCACACCCATAATTTCGAGGGCATCAATTTGCTCAGTAATCCGCATGGTGCCAATTTCAGAAGCAATATTGGAGCCCACTTTCCCGGCAAGGATCAGACACATAATGGTAGACGAAAATTCCAGTAACAGGGTATCACGGGTCACTAACCCGGTAGTATAGGTAGGAAGCAAGGGATTTGAAGAATTCAGTTTGGTTTGGATAGTCATGATGGCACCAATAAAAACCGAAATAATAATAACAATGGGCAAAGATTGCAATCCAAGCTTCTCAAGTTCTTTCGGAAACTGTCGAAAAAACATTCTCCAACGATCAGGTTGTACTAGGACCCGTTTCATCAGAAGGACATACATGCCGGTATCGTTTAATAGACTCATGGTTGATAATTATAAAGTTAGGAGTTAGATGTACATTTCCACACGTCAATAAGGAATCAGTTTGATCAAGGGAAATCTAAATGCATTCAAAATTGCAAATATACTCATTTTTTGAATAACATTAAAATGGATGAAAAAGTTGAAAAGAGCCTGTTATTCTAAGAACTTAAATTTAGATATAAGAAAAGAGAAACCCGCAAGTCCCTCTTTTCATATTTAAAAATGGAAATTACAGCCCCATTGATATCAATAACTTAGAGTGATAAGTTTTATCAATTAATCCTTCTTGACTTGTACAGTTAAGACTTGGCGAATATCTCCCGAAGATGCACCTACCAGAATACTGAATTTTCCTGGTTCAATTACCCAAGTCTGTGTTTTATCACTGAAGAAAGCCCAATCTTTCACCTGTAAATTAATTACTACCTGCTTGCTTTCTCCGGGTTCAATCATCACCTTAGAGAATGCTTTTAATTCTTTTATTGGACGAAGCACAGTTGATTTCACATCCGAAATATAAACCTGTGCGGCCTCTGCACCTTTTACTTTTCCGGTATTTTTGATCGAGAATGTTAGTTTCACAGTTTCACTCCCGGTATAACTGGTCTTATCGGTTGTTATTTTACCATATTCAAATGTAGTATACGACAATCCGTGTCCAAAGGAAAATAAAGGAGCAATTTTTTTAGTATCAAACCAGCGGTAACCTACCAGGATATCTTCTTTGTAGGTTTCATTGGCACCGACTCCAGGATACGATTCCTTTCCAAACGATTGAGCTGCATTATCATCGAGTTTTACAGGAAACGAGAATGGCAACTTCCCTGAAGGATTTACTTCTCCGGAGATTACATTTGCAAGGGCATTCCCGGCTTCAGATCCAAGATACCAAGCCTGCAGGATCGCAGGAACTTCTTTCACCCAGGGCATACCTACGGCATTTCCACTGTTTAGAATTACCACCACATTTCGGTTTACTTTCAACAATGATGCGATCAGCTTATCCTGATCAAATGGCAGATCCATTGACTTCCGATCATCCCCTTCACTATCCTGTAAATGATTCTTGTTCAACCCTCCTACAAATAAAACAACATCAGCATTTTTGGCTGCTTCGACAGCAGCAGAGGCTAAAGAATCAGTATTTAAATTAGAAGCTGATTTCTTTCCATATTCGGATTTTTCGGAGGAGTACCCTTTTGAGTAGCTAATGTGATCTGCTCCGTATTTCGAGATAAATGCCTGAAGTGGGGAGACTTCATAAGCAACTTTCAAGGATGAAGATCCACCACCGATAGTCAGGCTACGGACTGCATTTTCACCAATCACTGCTATCTTTTTATACTTTCCTGCTTGAATTGGGAGTAATTGTTTCTCATTTTTTAGCAACACAATTCCCTGTTCTGCAATCTGACGGGCAGCATCTGAATGCTCAGGGCTTACAAACTTACCAAACGGACGATCGGCACTCATGGTCGTTCGGAAAATGAGTCTTAATATTCTTCGCACTTTGTCATTGAGAACTTGTTCACTGTATTTTCCTGTTTTTAAACCTTTTAAAAATGGATTTGCCAGATAATATTCCGAATAAGGTGAAGTCCCATCTGTAGTCAACCCATTTGTCGAAGTTCCCATTTCAAGGTCAAGTCCATTATTGACAGCCTGGTCTGAATTATGCACGCCTCCCCAGTCACTTATGACAACGCCGTCAAAAGCCCATTCACCTTTCAGAATCTTATTCAGCAATAAATCGTTATGACAGCAATGCTCTCCCCTGAATTGATTATATGAGCCCATGATCGACCAGGCTTTTCCTTCTTCTACGGCAGCTTTGAATGCCGGCAGATAGATTTCCCGCAATGCACGGTCACTTACCTCGACATTGACTGACATCCTATTAACTTCCTGATTATTTAATGCAAAATGTTTCACACAGGCAGCTACCCCATTTTGTTGTACTCCTTGAATATAGGGGACTACCATGCGGGAAGAAAGATACGGATCTTCACCCATGTATTCAAAGTTCCTACCATTTAGTGGAGTCCTGTATATATTTACACCCGGGCCTAAGAGTACCGTTTTATTCCGATAACGGGCTTCTTCCCCGATAGATTTACCATATAGCAATGACATTTGTGGATTAAAGCTCGCAGCCAGGCAAGTCAATGCTGGAAATGCAGTACAGGAGTCGTTTGTCCAGTTGGCACCGCTCCATTTATCCCAAAAAACTTCTTCCCGTATGCCATGGGGGCCATCATCCGTCCATACTTCTGGAATTCCGAGACGAGGTACTCCTTTTGAACTAAACTTAGACTGGGCATGGCACATAGCCACTTTTTCCTCCAGGGTCATTTTCATTAGGGCGCTTTCAATTCGTTTATCAATAGGCTGATTGCCATCAAGATAAATTTCATTCTGAGCTTTTACAGAGATATTGCAAAAAATAGCACAAAAAAGAGTAAGAAAAAGGATACTGTTTTTTTTCATCTTTAATAATTTGTTGTTTATTTGAATTTTACGAATGACTTGCTACAAGTTAATACTATTATTTCAAAAAGTACATCTGACATCCTGCCATTAAATAAGCTCCAACTCCATATACTTCGGTCATGTCAGCAGTGACACTCTTTGGATCGGCACCTATCGGCTGAACCCATCCCAGTTTTCCATCCGGGTGAACTGCCGAATTTAATGCTTTCCACGCCTTTTGAGCAATCGGTTTATATTT
>Ga0302208_10001384_pt1 | contig 10389 bp, 11 predicted proteins | sample II_Fen_E2_3_FD_194577 | JGI IMG/M metagenome (GOLD analysis project Ga0302208, IMG submission 194577) | Peat permafrost microbial communities from Stordalen Mire near Abisko, Sweden - II_Fen_E2_3 | ecosystem: Environmental > Terrestrial > Soil > Wetlands > Permafrost | place: Sweden: Abisko...
ATTTTATTTGACACCCATGGTTCACTGGCCAGAAACAATGATGACCTATGATCAGACTGAAAAAGTACTATTTTCAGGTGATGCATTCGGTTCTTTCGGGACATTGGATGGTACTGTATTGGACACCAATATGAATATTGACAGGTATTGGGATGAAATGATCCGTTATTATGCCAATATTGTTGGAAAATATGGAGCTGCGGTACAAAAGGCATTGCAGAAACTTACACCGATTGATTTTGATATTATATGCAGTACTCATGGGCCGGTTTGGAAAGAGTATGTATCGGAAGTGGTAGATATGTATGATCAGCTAAGCCGTTACGAGGGCAAGGAAGGCGTGGTTGTCGTTTATGGGTCTATGTATGGCTTTACGGAATTAATGGCTGAAACGGTAGCTCAGGGACTCTCAGAGGCAGGAATCCGGGATATTATCATACATAATGTTTCTAAAACTGATTCTTCATATATATTACGGGATATTTTCAAATACCGTGGATTGATTGTCGGCAGTCCGACTTATAGCAATGAGTTATATCCGGAGGTGGAATCCTTATTGCGTAAAATTGAGATCCGTGGCGTTAAAGACCGTGTCTTCGGTTACTTTGGATCGTTCACCTGGGCAGGAGCGGCTGTAAAAAGACTTTCAGCTTTTGTAGAATCGATGAAATGGGTTACTGCTGAAATTGTCGTGGAAGAAAAACAGGGATTAAAAGCCGAGAACTACCAGGCATGCCTGGAACTAGGACATCAGGTCGCTAAACTGGTAAAACAACCTGTTGAGAAAAAAGACCATTGTGCGTAAAAACGTTCTGTATTCCGTGTTCAGTCAATTAATTGTGAGATTTAGTTACAGGCACATGAAATTCGTGAAATTTGTTATTAATTCGTGAAATTTGTACAACTATGCAAGAACTGACACTTATTACCCCAACCTTTTTATTTTCAGCTATTTCACTTTTGTTACTGGCTTATACAAACAGGTTTTTATCGTATGCACAATTGGTAAGACTATTGAAAGATCAGTACATGAAAGATCATTCGGCTCTTACGTTAGCACAGATTAAGAATATGCGCAAGCGATTATACCTGACTAAAAATATGCAAATGTTAGGGGTGGCCAGCTTGTTATTGTGTGTAGCTACCATGTTCTTGATCTATGTCGGATTACAGCTTGTTTCTGTGTATGTATTCGGACTGGCATTGGTTTTACTCATTATATCACTGGCTTTATCGGTTATGGAAATACGCATTTCCGCCAAATCACTTGAGATTTATCTCAGCAATATGGAGAATGTGGCGAAATAGATAAACTTACTTAACCAATCAACGAAGAAATGAATAACGGATTCGTACGTGTTGCAGCAGCCATTCCCGAATTAAGGGTGGCAGATTGTATTTATAATGTTGCCCGAATGACAGAGCTAGTCCGGAAGGGTGAAGACGAAAAAGTACAGGTGATTTGTTTCCCTGAATTAAGTCTCACAGGTTACACATGTGCCGATCTTTTCCAGCAGCAACAATTGCTCGACGATGCACAAAAGGCATTGAATGAACTGCAATTACTTACTTTTGCCACCACCTCTGTTATCATTGTCGGCATGCCGGTGAGGGTGCAGAGTCATCTTTTCAATACAGCTGTTGTACTGCAAGGGGGTCATGTTTTGGGAGTTGTGCCTAAGACCCATCTCCCCAACAACAACGAGTTTTATGAAAAACGTTGGTTTACTTCCGGTGCATTGGCTGATTCACAAACCATAACTATCTCCGGAGAAGAAGTGCCCTTCGGCACTGATATCCTTTTTTCGGATGGAAAATTCACCTTTGGGGTAGAAATCTGTGAGGACCTATGGGTGCCGATACCCCCAAGTTCACAACAGGCACTACATGGTGCTGAGATTATTTTCAACCTTTCCGCTACAAATGAATTAATAGGGAAACATCAATACCTTCGTCAACTTATCGAACAACAATCAGCCAGGTGCAATGCCGGGTATGTGTACGCTTCGGCAGGTGCAGGCGAATCAACCACCGATGTGGTGTATGCCGGAAACGGGTTGATTGCCGAAAACGGAAAGATTATCTCTGCTTCCGACCGTTTTTCTTTTGATCCACAACTGATAGTCACCGATATTGATATTGATCGCCTGCAGGCTGAACGGATACGGAACACTAATTATGCCAATGATAAATCTGCACGTATTTACCGGACGATCCAACTGGAAGATGCCCATTTTACACACTATGATTTAAAACGGATATTCGATAAACATCCTTTTGTTCCTTCAATTACGAACCGTGATGAGAGTTGCCATGAGATATTTTCCATTCAGATTGGTGGATTGGCTAAACGTTGGCAACATACGCAATCCGATACAGTTGTTATTGGTATTTCGGGTGGGTTGGATTCAACACTGGCTTTGCTGGTTAGTGTGAAGACAGCGGACAAACTGGGTTATGAAAGGAAGCGAATTGTGGGTGTTACCATGCCCGGTTTCGGAACTACCGACCGGACTTATACCAATGCAATCAATCTGATGAAGTCGTTGGGAATTACCTTGCTTGAGATATCCATAAAAGATGCCTGCCTGCAACACTTCAAGGATATAAACCACGACCCTAAGTTGCATGATGTAGTCTACGAAAATACACAAGCCCGTGAACGAACGCAGATATTAATGGATATTGCCAATAAGCAGCACGGTCTGGTAATAGGAACCGGTGATTTATCGGAGATGGCTCTTGGATGGTCAACCTATAACGGCGATCACATGTCGATGTATGCAGTTAACAGTGGTGTGCCGAAAACATTGGTACGTTACCTGGTTGATTGGGCGGCACATCAACTGGATGCTACTTCCGAAGATATTTTACGGGATATCCTGGATACTCCTGTTAGTCCGGAATTACTTCCGGCAGATGCCAATGGTGATATTGCTCAAAAAACAGAAGACATTGTCGGACCTTATGAATTGCATGATTTCTTTTTGTATTATATGGTCAGGTTTGGATTCAGCCCTTCAAAGATCCTGTTTTTAGCCAAAAATGCTTACGCGAATACTTATCCTGATGACGTGATTGAAAAATGGCTAAAAATTTTTATACACAGATTCTTTTCACAACAATTCAAACGATCGTGCATTCCCGATGGACCTAAAGTTGGTTCTATCAATCTATCTCCACGTGGGGACTGGCGAATGCCGAGTGATGCGACATCGTTTGATGTTTGAAAGGTTTGACGCTTCGTGTTTGAAGAGTAGAATTGTTCTTAAAAGCTAGTATTGTAAAGATTCATGTATTCCATTATCACATTATCGTATCAACACATTATCACATTAATTTCTTATGCTCGAACAAACACTCTACGGAAACTCACTACATAACTGGCTGATATCCCTGATTATCATCGCAGCTGCTTTATTACTCAACAAAATTATAGTTTTGCTGAATAAGCATGTTATTCAAAAGCTGACGAGCAAGACCAAGAACCGTCTGGATGATATTCTGTTCAAAATGCTTGAAGCGCCTGTATTGTTGGGTGTTATTCTGTTTTCTATTTGGATAGCAGCGAGACGGTTAGAACTTGGCGCACCGGTGGAAAGAGCCATTTATCTTTCATTCCGGGTGCTGACTGTTATCAATGTTACCTGGTTTGTAGCTCGTCTTGTAAATGCCTTGCTGGAAGAATATATAGCACCTAAGGCCGCTGATAAGAATACTATGAAGTATCTGGATAATCATTTGATGTCTATCCTCCGCCGGGCTGTTTTAGCCATAATCTGGTCTCTAGGTGTTATCATGGCATTGAATAATGTGGGTGTTAATGTGGGAACTCTTATTGCCGGACTTAGTATTGGCGGTTTGGCGTTTGCCCTGGCTGCCCAGGATACAATCAAAAATATATATGGAGGTTTTACTATTTTCACTGACCGCCCGTTTCGCATAGGTGATCGTATTAAGGTAGACGGATTTGACGGATTTGTTGAAGAAATTGGCATACGCAGTACACGCATACGCACATTGGAAAAACGGCTGGTAACAATCCCTAATTTTAAACTGGTGGAAGCTTCAGTCGAGAATATCTCCGAAGAACCCTTGCGGCGGGTGCTATTAAAGTTGGGCCTGACTTACAACACTACTCCTGAGAAAATGAATGAGGCCATGTCTATCCTGAAGGATATGCCAAACAGGGTGGAAAATGTAGAAACCAAAGATATCATGGTAGCCTTTACCGACTTTACCGATTTCTCGTTGATAATTACTTTTGTGTATTTTATCCGGAAAGATGCTGATGTTATGGAAACACCCACACAGGTAAATTTCGAAATACTTCGTGCATTCAATGACGCAGGCCTGGAATTTGCATTCCCAACACAGACATTGTATATTGAAAAGGAAGGATAATTATTTAAACTGTGAATTAATACTCCAATACACCACCTCCCGCTCGAACTATTTCTGGTTCATCTCCGGTACAATCAATAATGGTGGAATGCTTCAGACCCCCCATACCGCCATCGATGACTAAATCAACCTGATTTCCATATTTTTCTTCTATCAGCTCCGGGTCGGTAATGTATTCGGTAGTTTTTTTGTCTGTGAAAATAGAACTAGTCATCATGGGGTTGCCCAACTCACGGACAATCTCCAGAGGAATGACATTATCAGGCATACGTATACCAACTGTCTTTTTATTCTTGAAAAGTTTAGGTAGCTTGCTGCTGCCATTAAGTATAAAGGTGAACGGACCTGGTAGGTTTTTCTTTATAAGCTTAAATGATACATCATCCATTTTAGCATATTCACTGATCTGACTCATTTCGTAACAGATAAAGGACAGTTCTGATTTTCGCAAATCCTTATTCTTTAATCGTGATATAAATTCCACTCCTGCAGGATTGAAAATATTGCAGCCAAAGGAATAAACACCATCAGTGGGGAAAATGATAATTCCCCCTTTACGCAGAACTTCGACAACACGACGTATCTCTACAGGATTTGGATTAGTATCGTATATTTTGAGTAACATGGTGCTTGGTTGATAGTTGATTAAATTGATTGTAAGGTAACAGTCAATTGGTTGAATATGTTTATTGGTTGATAAAAATACCTACATGAATTATGAATTCAATTAAGTGCTTAATATATGCAAAAGTACAAAAAAATCCTGTAAATATTCTTTACAGGATTTTTATATATTATTTTCAACGAGCTAACTTGTTAACCAGTCAACTTAATAAACTAATCTCAAAATGCGTCAATAATCGCTTTGAAATCGGCAACTTTCAAAGAAGCACCACCAATCAAGCCACCATCTACATCAGGATTTGAAAACAATTCCTTTGCATTTGCGGCATTGCAGCTTCCACCATATAGAATAGAAGTATTATTTGCAATTTCTTTACCATATTTTTCAGCCAACGTTTTGCGGATAAATGCATGAATTTCCTGCGCTTGTGCAGCAGAAGCTGTTTTACCGGTTCCGATAGCCCAGACAGGTTCGTATGCCAATATAATCTTAGAAAAATCTGCAGATGATAATTCAAATAGTGAATCCACAATTTGCGATTTAACCACATCAAAGAAAACACCTGATTCACGTTCTTCTAAAACTTCACCGATACAGAAGATAGGAGTAAGACCGTTTTTTAATGCCAGTTCTGTTTTTACTTTCAACTTAGCTGCTGTTTCACCATAATAAGCGCGACGTTCAGAGTGGCCTAATATTACATACTCAGCTCCGGTAGATTTTACCATAGAAGCACTGATTTCACCGGTATAGGCACCTGATTCATGGTCAGCACAATTTTGAGCAGCTACACCGATTTTAGTCGTATCGATAGTAGAAGCTACACTTGCAAGGTGAATAAAAGGAGTTCCGATTACCACATCACAATTTGGTTTTGAATTTGCCAAAGCGGCATTTAATTCAGTTGCCAAAGCCAACCCTTCCTGAAGGGTTTTGTTCATTTTCCAGTTTCCTGCAACAATGTTTTTTCTCATCTTTTTTATCTTTAAATATATAGTTTAATAATCTTTTCTTTTTTCTACCTATTACTTTCTATCAACTTTATTTAAAGTCCCGCCAGTTCCATTTTTTAATAACTGTACCCTTCTTCAGTACGATCAGCCCGGGATTTGCGCGAATCATTGTTTTAAGAACGGTAGGATCTGTTTTCCAAAAAGGGAACGTAATATCCGTCTTATCTTTAAATTTCTGCACATCGGCATCCGATGAGCCGGTTAATGCGTAGAATTTAATCCCTGACTTTAAATATTTTTGATAGATCATTTCGGCTTTTTTAGCTCCGTCCATAGAAGTCTCATTCACGTCGTACATAATGAATAAATAGGTCTCACCCGGAAAATTCAATACTTGTTGGGTAATGTCATCAAATTGTGCATTCATAATAGAAAAATCATGAATAGGTGCTATATACCCTTTTGATATTAATTCAGTTTTCTGATCGACAAACACCCAGCTTGAATCACCTTTCGGATAGTTCTCAAGTGTAAATTCCTTTTGAACACCATCTTTTTCATAAATAAACGTTGTATTGTATACATCCGAAGGAGCATTTTCGGGTATGACCATAGCTTTTGGAATATTAACCCCAACTTTATATGGCAAAAAATCAATCATGGGTAAATGACGGTAGCTGTACACTGATAGTAGAATTCCCAAAACAATAAATGTAGTTGCTCCAATATGTTGAACTTTCAACGAGAGAAATGGACTGAACTTAGTATGGTATATCAGCATCAACACAATAATACCGAGTAGTATCACATTCTTGAAGAAGGATGCCCAATTGCTGATCACTAATGCTTCTCCAAAACATCCGCAGTCGGTTACAGGGTTTTTTATGGCAATGTACAGAGTTAACGGTGTCATTACAACCATAAATATCAATGCAAGTAGTATTGTTAGGTTCAGGTGTACTTTAAAAATGAAACTGAGTCCAATAAGCAACTCGATGGTTGAAAGTGCAATTGCTAACAGGAATGCATAATCAGCCATGGATTCAAATAAACCACCAAAGGTTCTCAGATAGTCTTCTATTTTATAAGTTGAACCCAATGGGTCAATCGCTTTTACAAAACCTGAAAAAATAAAGACTATTCCGAAGAATAACCGACCAATTTGAAGGAAAATGTTCCCTGTAACTTGTCCGGCATTATTCAAATTATTTTTTTGAGTAGTAGACATGGAATGTTGTTGGTTTATTAATAAGTTGCAATTAATTGTTTGTTTCTTCCATTTTTATTAATCCAAAAATGGCATAATTAATCATATCGAAATAATTGGCATCAATCCCTTCTGAGATTAATGTTACACCTAGATTATCTTCAATTTGTTTTGTACGGTAAATCTTCATAAGAATTAAATCGGTGTATGACTGCATGCGCATGGTTCTCCATGCTTCATCATAATCGTGGTTTTTATCCATCATTAATTTTTTTGCCTCCGACAAGTATTTTGTATAAAGTTCCACTCCTTTATCATAACTCAAATCATCAGTTTCTGAACAACCAAGTTCAAGTTGAATCAATCCAATAATTCCATAGTTTACAATGGCGATCAATTCTGAACGGATGCCCTCATCTACTTTTGAAACTCCTTTTGTTTCAATACTCCGGATGCGGTTTGCTTTAATGAATATCTGGTCGGTTACAGATGCCGGACGTAAAATACGCCACGAAGAACCATAATCTTTCATCTTCTTTGTGAAAATATCATGACAAATAGCTGCTATCTGATCGAATTGCTGGTCGGTGTGGCTCATAATAAGCTGTTTTTTTTAGAATGACAAAGTTACTGATTTTTGTTGAAATGAGCAATTTAAGTAATCTAAAATGTAAGAATCCGCATTAGAAAATCGTTGATTTAGTATTTGAAAATATCTAAATATAATTTTTAAAACATGGTTTTAAAACGTTTTTTTGCCCTTTTAAAAGTTAAACGGGGTAACAAGGATGGTTGTAGTTCCATTTTATTTTCCTATATTTGTAAAACAAACGCGAAAAACATGAAAAAAAACATACTAATCTCTCTCTTTTTCTTATTCTTTTCAACCCTGTTTGCCTTTGCCGGACAGATAGGAAAAGCTTCTTTTTATAGTCATAGATTGAAAGGAAAGCACACATCCAATGGTGGAAAATATCAACCGGACAGTTTGACTTGTGCACACCGTTCATTGCCTTTTGGAACGTTATTAAGAGTATTTAATCCAACTAACAATAAAGAAGTTATTGTAAGGGTAACCGATCGTGGTCCTCACAGAAAAGGTCTGTTGATTGATTTATCATACTCTGCTGCAAAAAAATTAGATATCGTGAGCAAGGGCATAGCCTCTGTAATTATTACAGAACTTAATTCTATTCCGGTATGGGATATCACCAACCCTCAGGATTCTATCTACGCAATGAACAACAACGAAGTTATCGTTCGTAACAAATAAAATTTAAAAAAAAGGTTCGGGTTGCACTTTTGCACCCGAACCTTTTTTTTTATGCCTTGTCTGGTCAAATAATATAGATCACTTTCCCAAATAACGCACTGCGTTCTCCCCCTATTTCATACATTTTTGTAGCAACAAGTCGAAAAGAATTACCTATCGGTAGTTTTTCTGTCTGCCAGGTCTTATCCAATGGAAGTATTATTCTGGTTAGTAGGATTATATCAATTTGGTATATTTATTGTATCATTGTTCTACAAGAATAAAATACTAATTAACAATCTATTTATTGGTTAAATGATATTGTATGAATAAAACAAACACCATTCGCCCTGCTTCTTCACCCGCAAATGACATTGAGTTTTTTAATCTGGAAAAGGCACGTTTCATTATAAAAGATGGCAGTGGGCTTGACATAGCTTATGCTTACGAGGATCTGGTATTCTCTGAACATGGGATATTTATTTTTCAGTTTGATGCAAAAAGATCCAATATCTTTTACTGTTGGTTCAATACCGATTGTATAGAAAATGACAGAATCTCCCTTCTTAATTCGTTGATTAAATCGGCCATACTGAATAAAACGGAAATAATCTACAAAGGAAAATTTGAAATGGTTCAAAAAGATGATGAGCAAATTTCAGTAAACTTTATAGAAATATAAATCCTGATAAGTCAAATCCCGACTGATTATCTAATTCATACGAAATTCTCTTACCGGCAAAGAATCACTTCTTTGCCGGTAAGAGAATTTCTGTTTCAGTATGTTCAATCAACACTTTTGATTCTACTTTAATCGTAGTATCTTTGCATATTATTTTTTTGAAATCATTTTATAGTTTAGTTTTTGGTAATGGGTATTGAAAAAGGATTATTTCAACGGACAGAACTGCTCATCGGAAAGGGCAGAATGGATAGATTGCGTACGAAGCGTGTTATTATTTTCGGAATTGGGGGCGTAGGAAGCTGGTGTGCTGAAAGTCTCGTGCGATCGGGAATTCAATATCTGACTATTGTTGACTCGGATAGGGTATGCGTGACCAATATCAACCGGCAATCAATGGCAACCACCAAAACGGTAGGAAAAGTGAAAACAGAAGTGCTCACCGAACGCTTGCTTGAGATTAACCCTACAGCCCAGATCAATGGCTTGCAAATGATTTACAGCAAGGAAAACTATGAATTCTTCCACCTGGAAGAGTATGATTTTATCATTGATGCCATCGATAGTTTTGCCAATAAGATTCATCTTATTCAAAAGGCGACCCTGACCAATGCTGTTTTTTTCTCCTCGATGGGTGCTGCCCTTAAAATGGATCCTACCCGCATTAAGGTTGCCGAGTTCTGGAATGTAGATGGCTGCCCATTGGGATCAGCACTGCGTAAAAGGATACGGCAGAGTGGGGTAGTGGTCAGTAAGAAGTTTATGTGTGTCTACAGCGATGAGTTGCTGGAGAATCAGGGTGAGAATGCTTCCTGCGGTACAGAGAAATGTTTATGCCCTAAAGCCCTGAATGGACCCGGTGACCCTGAACTGGTGGATCATGAATGGTGCAGCCTCAAAGCTAAGATCAATGGAACTACTTCCCACATGCCTGCCATGTTTGGATTGACCATTGCAGGACTGGTGACACAATCCATTTATAATGAAGAATAATCTTTATAATTTTAAAGCTGCGTAGCGGTGATAGTTTAGCAGCAATTAATGTGTCCCAATTCTTAGTTTGGATTGACCATTGCCGGATTAGGTACACAGGACATTTATATTGGAAACTTATTTTTTATACCTTTTAAGCCGCGTAGCGGCGACAGTTTGGTAGCAAAAAGACAACTGCCTATTCTTCAAAGCCGCGTAGCGGTGACAGATGTACAACCTATGCGTACCAATTATCATTCTGAAAATTCAAACAAATATTGATCTTTAAATTCA
>Ga0302208_10001395_pt1 | contig 10351 bp, 4 predicted proteins | sample II_Fen_E2_3_FD_194577 | JGI IMG/M metagenome (GOLD analysis project Ga0302208, IMG submission 194577) | Peat permafrost microbial communities from Stordalen Mire near Abisko, Sweden - II_Fen_E2_3 | ecosystem: Environmental > Terrestrial > Soil > Wetlands > Permafrost | place: Sweden: Abisko...
ACGATCACGCAGGCGGGCGTCTACACAGCCAGCGGCAATGGAACGGCCACCATAACCGCGGCGTGGTCCCACAACCGGCGCATAAAGGGCACGGCCATCGCTGCGATCATCGCGCCGCCCGTCGCTCACTCAACCGCACGAACGGATCAGAACGTCGAGCAGTTGCCCTCGACCATGCCGGCCTGGGGTGGCCTGACCGGAGTGAGCACGAAATGGTGTAACCCCGCGTTTTCGAATCTCTGTACGATCCGCGCGACCGACGGCCAGACCGCCCTGCTGGCACCGCAAGCTACCCTGCAGACCGCCGATTCCGGCGAGATGGCGCTCTGGGCAGTCGATTCCCGGCATGTGATCGTCAAGGGTACCGGCGGAGGAAAGTACGTCATCGGCTTTGATCCTGCAACCGAGATTGTCACGCGGACTCCGCTCACGTTCGGCTACGACGCGGTGCTTTTCTCCCGCACCGACCCGCAGACGATGTTTGCCCTGGATGGAACGAAGGTGCGAGTGATTCAGGCCGCAGTCGATTGGTCCGCCGTGGCGTCGGATACGCTGTTGTTCGACTTTGCCATTTGCCTGCCGGACGGTTTCCAGGTGACCTGGAATGGAACCTTCGGCGCGGTGTTGGGTGACGACTCGTTTCGGGCGGCGTTCTCCAACACCCTCGGCCAGGGTTCGGGAGTGTATATGGCCGCGTATCAGACCGAAGCCATCGGTTCAGTCGGTCCCGGCTGTTACGTGCTCAACACCCAGGAAGGAAGCGTCACCGGTCCGAACGGCCCGCTCGGTTCCATCGACGACGGCGTCAATCCGCTCGCTGATCGGTTCACCATGCATGAAGGCGGCGGCGGCCAGAACCCACAATATTCCATGGTCTCCTATTCGGTGCGTCAACCCAAGGGTGAGTCCGGCTGTCTCGCCGGAGACTGCAAAGCGAACAACCCGTACGTGTGGGAAATCGGCACCACCCACCTGAGGACATGCCCGATCCAGTGCGATGGACACTCGGCGAAAGGCTACAACTACTGGGCCATGGGCAAGAAATACCGGCTGCACGGTTATCTCGACCCGAAAGCGCCGCTGACTCCTCTGGTCGATTTCCCCCCCGACTTTCCCGACCAGCACGGAAGTTGGATCAACACCACCGAGGATGATGCACCGCCCGCGTTTCTGGTCAGCACGGATGTGACCCCGATCATTCCCTACCCCACCTGGGGTTACGACGAAGTACTGGCGGTGGCAAGCGATGGCAGCCAGACGACCTGGCGTTTTGGCCAGACGCTCAACTCCGGTAAGAGCATCTACTTCATCGTGCAGAACGCGGTTGGGGTAGTCAGCCAGGACGGCCGCTGGGTCGCATTCGCCAGTGACATGTGCGGAGCCGGGTGCCCGAAGCTGACGGATAGACACCGCGCGGGGACGTCTTCATTATGGAAGCAAAGTGAAGTCTGGAGAATAGTTCATAGGGTTGGTGGGGACATTCGAACCTGCTGGAGTCGAATGTCCCCTGATTCTTACACCACATTGACGACGGCCGGTTCCGTTTCGCCGGTAGCGACCGTGGACGACGACGACGGCAGTTCGCCCAGCGGGCAGTTGGGCGACAGGTAGCTCAACTTGCGCTGGATGATCTCCTGCGAGTACTTGCCGAGATAATGGGCGATGGTCTCGACGCGAATCTTGATTCCGCCGGAGGGTTTTGTGGAATCCAAATCTCCGAATTTGAAATACAAAGTTCCGGTCGCTTCGACGATCTTCTGCGCCGGTGTGTAGGTGGGCTGGTCCATGCCGCACTCGTAGCTGGAAAGCCGCAGCACGCAGGCAATCCAGGGGCAGCGGGTGGCGACCTTGGCGCCCCACATAATCTCATTGGTGTTGCTGCTGTAGGACGACGCCCAGACATCGGAAATGTCGAAGGGGCTCTTGATGAGGCCATCGCGCAGGTCAGCTTCGAAGAGCCAGTTCATCAGGTCCATATCCGCCGGCAGGTATTGCAGCCACAGAATCGGGTAGCCATAGGCCTGGATATCCGCCTCGATCTCGTGCCCAATACCGATGTCCATGTGGTAGGGACGTGCCAGCACCAGGATGCAGGGCTTCTGATTTTTTGCGCACCACGTCAGAATGTCGCGCCCCTGCTTGCGGGCGCGCTCAGTCAGGTCGTCGAGCGCTGCGAAGCCGGCTTTGACTGCGCGCGCCGTTTCTTCCTTGTCGAGATCGAAAGCATCTTTCAGGGATATATAAAGCTGATCGGTCACCATGTGGCGGTCGCCCAGGCTGACGAACGGAGATGCATGGATCACGTTGTTCTCGGCGAAGATGTCGCGCTCTTTGAGGAAGCCGGACTTGATGTTCTCCGGACCGGCCATGACGCGCGTGCAGGTCACTGTGTCCACGACGTGACCGTGCAGAACCGAGGGCAGCGAGTGAATCATGGGGCTGAGCAGGATGTTGATTTTCTTTTTCTGCCCGAAGATCAGCTCGCCATAGTGTCCGCTCATGGCCTTGACGGGATAGCAGCAGTCCACGGTGCCGCGCCCCTTGCCGAACTCGCGACCCTGCTCCTCCGAAGTGTCGGAGCTGAAGATGATGTTCTCCGACTCCACGCCGAGATCCCGCAGGAAGCCCACCCAGAACTGGTGGGTCGTCCAGATGTTAAGGACTTTGGGGATACCCACGCGCAGTTGCGAGCGATCCTTCTTCTTACTTACGGCAACTTCAGTTGCGGCTGAACCCTTCCTGGCGAACCATGTCTGCAACGTTCGGATAGGCATTTTTCGTCTTCTCGATTCCGGCTTTGATGACCTTCATTTCAGTTAAGTCTTCGACCAGCCCTTTCGGGCAGGAGTTGTTGACGATCACGCGTTCCCAACCCGTGGTCAGCGGAACCTTGCTCCAGGGGCGGCCCTTGCCTTCGAGCAGCGCGACGTCGATGAAGCTGCGCTGACAATTGACCGGGCACCAGTGGCAGACGGTGTCTGTAGAAGTAGCCGTCTTGTAAGTGAGCCTCTCGATGGAGTCGAAGCCGCGGAAAATCGTCTGCCCGCCGCCCTTCCACCAGTCGAGCGCAACCAGTGCAGCGCCGATCGCGCCAGCCTCGCCGGAGTAAGGATGAACCACGACTTCGGCCTCGGGGACCTTGCTGAGAATGAAGTCCACCTGGGTCTTCACAACCGCGAGGTTGCGATGTGTTCCGCCCTGCAAAATGTACTTGCGGCCGACCTGCTGGAGATTGTTCATGCCGCCGGCGTAGATCCAGACGTTGAGCGGCAGAATGGCGCATAACCCGGCGAGAATCTCTTCCGCCTGCCATCCCTTGCGCTGCTGGTTGACGATATCGCTTTGCAGGAACACGCCGCAGCCCATGGAAAGAGTTGGCATCGCCAGCGCTTTGAAGGCGCCGTCAGCCATATCTCCCATCGGGATATTGAAACGCTCGGCAACCCCCTGCAAGAACGCGCCGTTCCCGGAGGAGCACTGCGAGTTCAGCCGGAAATCAGTAACCGCGCCGTTGTTCAGAATCATGATCTTCACATCCACGCCGCCGACATCGCAGATGCAATCGGCGTCAGGAAAGAAATGAAGACCGGCGGAGGCGTGAGCGATGGTTTCAACCACCGGGCAATCGGCTCCCAGGATCCCCTTAAGCAGATCCTTGCCGTACCCGGTGATGGCGAGGCCCAAAATGTCGCCGTCGCTGACCACCGCCCGTACCTGTCGAAACAGGGCCTTGGCATCTTCGATCGGGTTGCCTTTGCTCAAGGCGTAGCAGGAGAACAGAAGTTCCTTCTCCGGCGACATGCAGACTGCCTTAGCGGTGGTGGAACCGAAATCGCAACCTAGCAGCACGGGGCCGATGCTGTGGCCGGTCACCGCGACGCCGGCGGGCGGAGCGGACGCCTGGGGCTTCTCGTATCGGGCTTTGAACGTGGCGAGGTCGGCGTCGTCTTTGCAGAGCCCGCCGCGGCCCATCTTCTTCTTTTCTTCGTACTGGCCCGTTTCGATCCAATACTTGAGTTTGTCGGAGCCGAAGTAGAGACCAGTGGCGCCGCTTTCGCGCAGAGCGACTTCCACGCAGCCGAGCGCAGCGTAGTAGAGGGCGTTGTCCGGGACACGGATGAGCGTGGAAATATCGCGGTCGTCCGAGACCTGAATCTTGCGCTCCTTCCACACTTTGCCCAGATGATAGCGCCAGGCTTCCTGCAAGCCCTTGAAGAAGAGGTTCGGGCCGCCGAGCAGAAGAATCTCCGGCATCGGCGTGTTGCCCTTGGTTAGCGTAGCGAGGTTCTGATACACCACCGCCTCGAATAGCGAGGCAATGATTTCTTCCACCGGAACTCCGGCCTTCAGCAGCGTGTTGGCATCCGCTTCCGCGAAGATGCCGCACTTGCTGCTGATCTTGTGCAAAGGGTATCCGGAGTAGCCCATCTTGGAAAGGCTTTCGGACGAAATCTCCAGCTTGCGCGCCGTCTTCTCGATGAACGTTCCCGTGCCGCCCGAGCAGGCGCTCTGCATCAGGACCTGCTTGCTGCGTGAGATGCCTTCTCCCTGGAAGAAAATTGTCTTCATGTCTTCGCCGCCGATTTCGCTGACGAAGCGCACGTTGGGATGAAGTTTGTCCACGGCGGCAGCCACCGCCACCACTTCCTGCACAACTTTGCCGCCAACCAGTGGCGCTATGATCCCCGCACCCGATCCGGTAAAGAAGACGCGGTCGCGTCCCGGGGTCAGGCCGTGACTGGTCTCTAGCAATGTGAGGAACGAGAGAACTTTTTCCGCCTGGCGCGTGTTGTGGCGCTCATAGGCCTGCGCCAGAACCTCGCCTCGCGGAGAAGCCAGCGTGTACTTACAGGTGGTGCTGCCCACGTCCAACCCACAGATCAGGCTTTCGCCCTCATAAACTGCGGGCGATGGTATGGCAGCCAGCAGTGCGCCCGGCTCGCCTTCAATCCCTTGAATCTGAACCAATCCGTTCGCCATGAACTTCACCTCTTTCTCTTGCTCGCTCGCCTTTCAGGTGCAGTTACATGTTCCGCTCAGGCCCGGGCCAGTCCCCGGTCCTGGGCCAGATGGAGAACGTAATTTGATGATGTCCCCGAATACCCCTTGTGCGGGATTTTGTAGGTAGCGCGCCGTACTTCGGGATGGCGCTTTTCGTATTCGTGGATGGCTTCCATGGTGAGGCCGGTCTTCTTCATGACTTCTTCGAACTCCGCCTGGGCGCGCTTCTTGGCTTCGGTCAGAATCATCTGGCAGCGGGAAAGCGCGTGCACTTCGGCGTCGCCCTTCACCTCGATCGGCGCGTAGAGCAGGTCGGGATATTTACCTGTCACGTTGGCCATCGAGCCGATGGACATTGTATTGGGCATGCAGGAGTATGGCGAAAGCTCGCAAATCATGTGGGCTTTCTTGTGGTGATAGGCGTACAGCGCTTTGCCGATCAGCATGTGGCCTTCACCGCCGCGCAGTTCGAAATGATAGAACGGCTCGGCCAGATCCTTCAGTTCCATCTGGTCCGGCAGTTCATTCGGAATGTTCGCCAGCGCCTTGCGGAAGCGGTTGTAGGTGCCGACGTAAATTTTTTCCAGCGCTCGTAACATCAAGTCGTCACGCTTCGGGTGCTTGCTGGTCGAGTGGCGATGCTCCAGTTTGCGGATGACGGGGTGCATCAGGTAGTGCAGCCATACCGCGACCGGCGGAGGCGTGACCTCCGAATTTTCCTGCTCGAGCCATTGCTTGATGTTGTAGTTCCCTTCCCCCTCGTGGGTCTGGAGCCAGAACTCGCCCGTGATTTTGACGCGCGCCTTGACGCGTGTGCGGTCGACTTCAATCGCGTCCCATTTCTTGCGGACTTCGCGCAGGGCCTTGGTGAAGTAATTAGTCGTCAGGTGCCAGGCCAGCGTGCCCAGCTTCTTGCCGTGGTCGGGCCGCTCGTTGAAGACCTTGTACATGTACTCGACGCAATCCTTCAGGACGACATCGGTCTGCCCGGGAATCACTTCGTAGGGACGCGTCGCGTACTCCAGGTCGGTGATGACATCGCCGCACAGGATTGACCAGATCAGGCCGAGACTGAGTGGCATGTTGATCTCCAGCCCGCCGCCCCCAGTTTCGCCCTGGTCAAGTTCGTCCTGAGCCAGCAGGAACAGGCGGAAGTCTTTCAACCCGAGGCCATCGAGCGCCATGGCGTACGACTCGTGATACTGGCCGAAGCGGCACGGGCCGCAGGCGCCCGCCGTCAGATACACATACTTCTTGTTCACTTCGTCTTTGCCGTGCTCCGCAACTTCTTTCTTCAGGAAATTCACCAGGCTGCCGGTGGTGAAAATGGTCGGACAGCAGGCTCCGACGTCGATTAATTCTTTGCCGGCATCGAGATCTTCGCGCGCAATATTCGGCAGCGGCTCGGCTTTGTACTTCATGTTGTGCAAGGCGCCCTGCATCATGCGCTCGTGTTTCCAGGTGAGTCCGCCGAACAGGAGCGTGGTTTCATCACGTTGCTGGCGCGTGAACGGCTTGGGCTTGTAGGCCTTGTAGTGGTTCACCTTTTCAGGAATGTGGGCGTCGAGATTCGTATCGATGGTTACCAGCTGTCCCATAAAATTGCTCCTTCCAAAAGAAAATGTGGGGCCCGAACCAAGGTCAGATGCTTGATGCTTTCTATCCCGCAGTCGCCAAAGAAGGCACCCGGACCGTGCCTGCCAGTGACGGCCGAGAACCGGGTGGTGCAATGCGTGCCCGCCGTTCAGGAGAACGACGATTCTGAAACAAGCCCAGATTAAGGGGGAAGTGGAGCTTGCCGGCGGCGCGCAGCCCGATGAAGGTGGCGGGCGCACCGAACACGAAACCGATCGGGAGCATGAGGACTCGTCCCTGCGGCCACACAGCGCGGCCGGACAGATACACGCCACCTAGAACGGAGAGCCCCAACGTCATACCAGCCTCCCGTGCCGTGAAACGCTTCTGCTCCCGAAGCAGTTCCCTTAGCTAAGAAAAAAGAAACCCCACGCCCACCCGAAAGGATTGCGACATCATACCTCCAAGTGCGATTCCGTGTCGCCCCCAAAGCAAACATTTCCGGTGTTGGAGGATCATTGGATGCGTGTCCACACATCCTCCAGGAAGACACTGAGAACCGGCGCGCCCACCGTGAGGCCCGGACCGCGTTTTCCGGCCGGGTTGGCCCTGCCCAGCAAAGCTGATCACAACCAAATGCGTCTTATCCAAACCATCAACAATTTGAATTGGACTTGGCGCGATCCCGAACCTAGAGTTTTGGGTAGGGTCCGTAAATCGAGGACAACAAAAGGCGAAGAGAGTAGCGTGCCCGAAGACGTAGGCCTCCGGGGGTGAATATCCTGAGCAAAGGAATGGATATTGCCGTCGCGCACCGTAGAATAGTGGAGTGGGGTCTCGGTTGATGGTTTTTTTTGCTCAAGGATCACCCATCCGACCAAGGTTCTTCCCAGAAGTCTTGCTCAAATGGAGGCAGCACGAAATTGGACCGACAAGCGGAAGCTGTTGAGGACCTGGATAACAACGCACGCCCACGCAATGCCAGCGATGTGTTGACGTTGGAGGAAATTGGAAACCTCGCGGCCGAGGGCGGCCAGGCGGCAGAAACTCTCATGAACGTCGTCGCCTTGATCGCCAAGCGGTTTGGGACCGACGTTTGTTCGGCCTATCTGCTGGAGCCGGATCGCGCCAATCTGGTTCTGGCCGCGACGGTGGGCCTGCGCCGCGAATGCATCGGCAGCCTCCGGATGGCGGTCCACGAGGGACTCGCAGGCCTGGTGGCGGAGCAGGTACGACCGGTGGCGGTGGAGCAGGTAAAGAATCATCCTCGCTTCAAGTATTTCAGCGAGGCGGGCGAAGATGCCTACCAGTCGTTCCTGGGAGTTCCGCTGATCGATCGGGGCGTCCTGCAAGGCGTTCTGGTTGTGCAAACCGTGGAGGCGCGAGCGTTCCCGGAAGATGAAATTCGCATGCTCACCGAGGCCGCCACCCAGGTGGCTCCGGTGGTCAGCGAAGCGCGCACGCTGGATCGCTTTATCGCTCCCGCCCAGGAGCGGCTTTGGGCGCTGGCCCGCAATCTGTGGTGGAGCTGGGACCACGATTCCGCTGGTCTGTTCCTCGACCTCAACCCAGTGCGGTGGAGCCAATTGAATCACAATCCGGTTTCGCTGCTCGGGGAGTTTCCCCTGGCAAAGCTGGAAACGCGCGCCGCGGAGCTCGTTCTGCACAGCCGGATCAACTATGCGTACCGGCGCCTGCGCGAATACCTGGAAGCGGAGCGCACCTGGGGCGCGAGGCACGCCGGTGTTTTGAGAACTCGTCCGGTCGCTTATTTCTCCGCGGAGTTTGGCCTGCACGAGTCTCTTCCCATCTATTCCGGCGGTTTGGGAGTGCTGGCGGGGGATCACATCAAGAGCGCATCCGATCTGGATATCCCGCTGGTCGGCGTTGGGTTGTTTTATGGCCAGGGATACTTTCGCCAGCGGCTCGATCGCAATGGCTGGCAGCACGAAGAATATCTTGAGACTGACGTGAACCATTTGCCCATGGAAGTGGCCATTGGGAAGAACGGACGGCCCGTGGTGGTGCAGATCGAGACCCGCCGCGGTTCCATCCGAGCCAAGGTGTGGCGGGTGGAGGTAGGACGCTGCGACCTGTTTCTACTAGACTCGGACGTGGAAGGAAATGCCCCGGAAGACCGGGAACTCACGTCGCGTTTGTACGGCGGAGACCGCCGCGTCCGAATTCGCCAGGAATTGCTCCTCGGGGTGGGCGGCTTGCGCGCCCTGAAGGAAATGGGCATTGCGCCGGGAGTTCTTCACCTGAATGAAGGGCACAGCGGATTTGCGGTGCTGGAGGCGATCCGCATGCGGATGGAAGATGAAGGCCTCACCTTCGAACGGGCGGTGCCGCGCGTCTCCCGTGAAGTGGTTTTCACCACCCACACGCCGTTGCCCGCCGGGCACGACCGGTTCGATGCGGACCTGGTGGAAGAACACCTGGGACCTCTCCGGCAGAGCCTGGGCCTTTCGCAGGAGAGTTTCATGGGGCTGGGACGCGAAAATCCCAACAACGAAGAAACTTTCTGCATGACGGTCCTGGGCCTGAGGCTGTCGCGGCGCGCCAACGCGGTTTCCGCGCTGCACGGCGAGGTCTCCCGCGCCATGTGGACTGGGCTCTCCCCGGGAAAACCGGAGGATGCGGTTCCCATCGGCCATATCACCAACGGCGTGCACGTTCCTTCGTGGCTGGCGCCGCAGATGTTCCGGCTCTACGACCGGCACCTGGGGCCAGGCTGGCAGGAGCACAGCAGCGAGGCGAAGATTTGGGAAGGAATTGAGGGCGTGGATGACGGCGAACTCTGGGAGACCCATCTCAACCTGAAGTCGCGGCTTCTGGAATTTGTGCGCCGTCGCGCCGTCGAACAGGCGCAGCGCCGCCAGGAACCGCGCGAGGTGCTGCAAAAAATCGGGCGCGTGCTCAGTCCCGACGCGCTGACCATCGGATTCGCGCGCCGTTTCGCAACTTACAAGAGAGCCAATCTGATTCTAGCGGATATCGAAAAGTTGGCCTCGATGGTGAACGATCCAAAGCGCCCGGTGCAGTTCGTTTTTGCCGGCAAAGCGCATCCGCACGACGAACCTGGCAAACGCATCCTGCAGCAGATTGCCGAACTGATGCGCGATCCGCTGTTTGCCGAGAGGTTCGTCTTCGTGGAAGACTACGACATCAACGTCGGCCGGCACTTCGTCCAGGGCGTGGACGTTTGGCTCAACAATCCGCGGCGACCTCTGGAGGCCTCCGGCACCAGCGGCCAGAAGGTGGTCTTGAACGGCGGCTTGAATCTTTCCGTTCTGGACGGCTGGTGGGCCGAAGCCTATGACGGTAAGAATGGCTTCGCGATCGGAACCGGCCGGACTCATTCCAACATGAGTGTCCACGATACCCGGGATGGCGAAGATCTGATGCGAGCGCTGCGCGAGGAAGTGATTCCACTGTACTACCAGCGTGATCGCGACGGCCTGCCCCGAGGCTGGATCAAACGCATGAAGCGAACCATCCGAACCCTCGGCTGGCGCTTCAATGCCGATCGCATGGTGATGGATTACACCCTGAAGTGCTATGTTCCCGCAGCCGGCGGCACTTCGAGCGACACGCGGCCAAATTTGTAAGCTGGATTCCGCCCGAGACTGCTCACAACTCCGGCGGAGAAGGGTCAAAAGCGTCGATGGGGAAGTTATCGACGCCGACAATCGAAACGTCTCCCGGAACGCGCAAGCCGGCTCCGCGAATTGCCTGAATGGCGCGCCAATGGTGTTCGGCGCCCACGAACATC
>Ga0302208_10001396_pt1 | contig 10344 bp, 8 predicted proteins | sample II_Fen_E2_3_FD_194577 | JGI IMG/M metagenome (GOLD analysis project Ga0302208, IMG submission 194577) | Peat permafrost microbial communities from Stordalen Mire near Abisko, Sweden - II_Fen_E2_3 | ecosystem: Environmental > Terrestrial > Soil > Wetlands > Permafrost | place: Sweden: Abisko...
GGAAGAAATTAAAACTAAGAAGGAAAACAAAATAGAGTTATAATACTCCTTTCAAAAAAGGTCCTGCCGGTAAAATTTACGTGTGTAAATCAACCGACAGGACCTTTTTTATGTCTATATAGTTTCAAATAAACTCTGAATACTTTTACTTCACAACGACAGCTTCCATATTATTCGCCCTGATCTTAATAAAGATGATTGAACCCGATTTACTATAAGCTGTTTGAACATAGCCCATACCAATTCCTTTTTTACTGTCGGGTAACATAGTTCCGGAAGTAACATGTCCTATCTTTTCATCTTTTTCGTTTACAATCTCATATTCATGACGTGGTATGCCACGTCCTTTCAACTCAAAACGAACAAGCTTGCGGCTTACTCCTGATTTCTTTTGTTTTTCCAACAAAGGACGGTCGATAAAATTCTTTCCATCTACAAATTTGGTAATCCAGCCTAGTCCTGCTTCAATAGGGGAGGTGGTGTCATCAATATCATTGCCGTACAAACAATATCCCTTTTCAAGTCTCAAAGAATCACGCGCTCCAAGGCCGATTGGCTTAATACCATATTCGGCTCCGGCTTCAAACAAGGCATTCCATATTTTCGTTCCATTTTCAGGATAAAAATAGATTTCGAATCCTCCTGCACCGGTATAACCGGTGTTTGAAATGATTACATCTGTAACTCCGGCAAACCTGCCTACTTGAAATGTATAATAGGGGATAGCAGACAGATCTACAGAAGTTAGTTTCTGCATTATCTCTGTAGCCTTTGGTCCCTGAACTGCTAATTGAGCCATCCAGTCGGAAGCATTTTCAAGTTCTGCACCTTCAGTGTTATTCTCAACACACCAGTTCCAGTCCTTTTCTATATTCGAAGCATTTACAACCAGTAAATACTTATTTTCTTCAAAATGGTACACCAACAAATCATCCACAATTCCTCCTTTCCCATTTGGGAAACAGGAATACTGTATTTTGCCTGCTGAAAGAACCGAAACATCATTGGAAGTAACTTTTTGAAGGAAAGCTAAAGCATTAGGTCCTTTTACCCAAAATTCACCCATGTGCGACACATCAAATACACCTACGCCATTGCGGACAGTCATATGTTCATCAGTTATCCCACTATATTCAATAGGCATATTATATCCGGCAAATTCATGCATCTTAGCGCCTAATTCGATATGACGGCTGGTAAAGGGAGTTGTTTTCATTTAATTGGAATCTATTAGTGTTATAATTATTTTTTAGCCAGGTTTTCTACTATTTTGACTACAACCTGCATTGCTTTTTCCATGGATTGAACAGGAAGATATTCAAAACGACCATGAAAGTTATGGCCTCCTGCAAATATATTAGGACAAGGCAGGCCATCGAAAGAAAGGCGTGCGCCATCCGTTCCGCCACGTATAGGTTTTACATTCGGAGTAACGCCAACCTGATTCATTGCTTCAAAAGCCAAGTCAATGATATGCATGACCGGTTCAATCTTTTCACGCATATTATAGTATTGGTCTTTCATTTCTAATGTAGCTGTATTTTCGCCAAATTCAGCATTAATTTTATGAACCAAATGTTCAAATTCTTTTTTACGTCTATCAAAACGATCACGATCATGATCACGGATAATATAACTCAACGTAGTTTTCTCAACAGTACCTTCAATGTTGGTCAAATGATAAAAACCTTCATAACCTTCCGTATGTTCGGGAGTTTCATGACGTGGAAGCATGCCAATAAATTGCTGGGCAATGCGCATGGAATTTATCATTTTGTGGTATGCATATCCCGGATGAACATTCGTCCCTTTAAAATGAACCTTAGCCCCGGCAGCATTGAAGTTTTCATATTCCAGTTCTCCTATTTCACCGCCATCCATGGTATAAGCCCAATCAGCACCAAACAGGTTCACATTAAAATGATCGGCGCCCTGGCCAATTTCTTCATCAGGAGTAAACCCGACACGAATCTTACCATGTTTAATCTCAGGATGTGCTATCAGGTATTCCATGGCAGTCACAATTTCAGCTAATCCGGCTTTATCATCGGCGCCTAATAATGTTGTTCCATCGGTTACAATGATGTCCTGCCCTTTATATTGAAGGATTTCGGGATATTTGGCAGTCTCGAAAATAATACCTTTTGCCTCATTCAGAACGATATTTTCGCCATCATAATTGGATACGACTCTTGGCTTTACATGTTTTCCGCTCATATCCGGACTGGTATCCATGTGCGAGATAAAGCCAATTGTCGGAATATCTTTGTCAGTATTTGCCGGTAAAGTAGCCATTACATAGCCGTTTTTATCCAGATTTACATCCTTTAAGCCTATTGAATTCAGTTCTTCTATCAAATAAACCGCAAAAACCATTTGACCCGGAGTACTGGGAGTCATGTTGGTATTTTCATCAGAAGTCGTTGTAAAACTGACATATTTCAAAAAACGTTCGGTAATATTCATATTGCTATAGATTTAATAATTTAGACGCAAAAATACATAAAATTCAGTATACAAATTCATTTTCTTAACGTTTTTTCTTGACTCTTTGTTTGTTTAATCGATTCGAAAGTATAAGCTGCTGATTTTATTCGTATTTTTGTCGCATGAATAGCAGAACCGAAACTTAAAATGCTTTTCATGTTAATAAACCAATCATTCAACCGTTCAACGATCCAATATAATGACCTATCAACTCACCGACTTTCTTCCCACTACCAAAAAAGAACTTGAACTGCGTGGCTGGAATGAAGTGGACGTAGTGCTGTTCAGCGGCGATGCCTACATCGACCATCCTTCCTTCGGACCGGCTGTCATTGGGCGATTGCTCGAAGCACTGGGATTACAGGTGGCTATCGTGCCACAACCAAACTGGCGCGATGATTTGCGTGACTTCAAAAAAATGGGGCGTCCACGCCTATTTTTTGCTGTTTCTGCAGGGAACATGGACTCCATGGTAAACCATTATACCGCCAATAAACGCCTGCGCTCGGACGATGCCTATACTCCGGACGGAAAAGCCGGCATGAGGCCCGATTATGCAACCATCACCTACGTCAATATCCTGAAAAAACTTTACCCGGAAGTGCCGGTTGTGATAGGTGGGATAGAGGCTTCGTTGCGCCGTTTCACACATTACGATTATTGGTCGGATAAATTGATGCCCTCCATTTTAGTTGATTCAAAAGCTGATTTGCTGGTTTACGGAATGGGGGAGAAGCCTTTAACAGAATTGGTGCATCGATTACAATCGGGCAAGGCTTTCAAAGAACTTCATGATATTCCACAAACATCATTCCTGTCGAAAGAAATACCGACCCATCCCGGCTGGACCGATATTACGCTGGTATCGCATGAAATATGCCTGACCGATAAAAAGAAATATGCTTCAAACTTCAAACATATTGAAGAGGAATCGAATAAATACAATGCTGCCAGATTGCTGCAACAAACCGGCAACCGGTGGATAATAGTCAATCCTCCATACGAACCGCTCAGTGAAGCCGAGTTGGATGCTTCGTTCGATCTGCCCTACACCCGTCTTCCACACCCTAAATACAAGGATAAGACCATTTCCGCCTACGAAATGATTAAGTTCTCGGTCAACCTGCACAGGGGTTGTTTCGGAGGGTGCGCATTCTGTACCATTTCAGCCCATCAGGGAAAACATATTGTTTCGCGTTCTAAGGATTCTATCCTGCAAGAGGTAAAGAAGATTACCGATATGCCGGGTTTTAAAGGTTATTTAAGCGATCTTGGCGGTCCATCGGCCAATATGTATCAGATGCATGGTATCGACATGGAAATCTGCCGCAAATGCAATAAGCCATCGTGTATATTCCCCAAGGTTTGTTTCAACCTGAATACCGACCACAGTTCATTGCTGGACATATACCGTTCAGTCGATAAAATCGAAGGTATAAAGAAATCATTTATTGGCAGTGGCGTGCGGTATGACATGCTGCTGAGCGATGCTAAGAACCCTAAGGCAAATAAAAGCCATGCCGACTATATCCGTGAATTGATAACCCATCATGTCTCCGGACGCTTGAAAATAGCCCCCGAGCATACTTCGGATAAAGTGTTGAATTTAATGCGCAAACCTTCGTTTACTTATTTTGGGCAGTTTAAAGCACAGTTCGACCGCATTAACCGCGAAGCAGGACTGAACCAACAATTGATTCCCTACTTTATATCCAGTCACCCGGGCAGTACCAACGAAGATATGGCTGAACTGGCCGCCCTGACCAAGAAGCTCGATTTCAGGCTGGAGCAGGTACAGGATTTCACACCAACCCCCATGACACTGGCTACCGAGATTTACTATTCAGGCTATCACCCCTATACCCTGGAACCCATCTATACCGCTAAGAGTAAGGACGAAAAACTGGAACAACGGAAGTTCTTCTTCTGGTATAAAAGCGAATATAAAAATCAGATTATCCATGATCTCCAACGCCTGAAAAGGCCTGATCTGTTGAAAAAGTTATTTGAGAGATAGGCAGCCCACGTGGCATCCGGGTAATTGGGAAAAATAAATATCCCCTTCTTCCTCTAAAATCCTGTCATTAAGAATTATCTTCGTCTGCCAAGCCAAAACGGAGAACCTGCTTTTTCGGGTAAGGCAGGGAGCCATCTTTTTCCTCTAACCATCCATCATTCCCCGGCCTTTCTCCGCCTTTTGATATACCTTTGTCATACCTTCAAGCTTATTCATTACATTTTCATTAGATTCTCATCATATAGACATTACATAGATATTATATATCTATATAGGTATGTAACATCTATGTGACGAGTATGTGATAAGTATGTGACATCTATGTAACGTCTCATGCCGAAGGTATGACAAAGGTATACCAAAAGACGGAGAAAGGCCGGGGAACAAATAGCTGATTTTTCACGAAAAAACGGGCGTAAGTTTATGCTGAATAAGCCTGCCTAAACACAAAAGCACAAAAATAACAGCTTCGATAACAGCTATAAGGATAAACAGGTAACAAAATCACCGGAGTTTGAACAGATAAAAGACTCACCGGATAAATTGAAAATTAAGAAAAAAAGATGTTATCAAATTAAATAAAAGTATTTACCTTTGGCAAGGATTTATATAAAAAGAGTCATCAATATCTATTTAAAACTTATTAATTATATGAATAAGTAGTTGAAAAATAGTTAGTAGGACTTACATATCCATAGAATAAACAGATAGATATATTTATTGTCAGTAGGACATTCACATTTTTCTCTGTTTATCCCCTACGGGGAATTGGTTGTATTTGTTTTCATTTTCTATTGTTCTATATTCCCTACGGGAAATAACTCATTATAAACAGAATGTGCGTGTCTGCTACTCCTGATTCACATTAATTATATTTAGGTATGTGGCATAACATGATTTTTGATTGTTTTATACGTCATTATATCTCAACATCAAACAGAAATCAACAAACTCTGATAATGCGGATATATACATTATTAGTTTTATAGAAAGAAATTGAGGATCTTATTGAAGACTTTGTGGAGTTAAATTTACAGACAAAAATTTTGAAGCATGGAGTAGGAGCAAGGCTATATCTTTATTCTGGGAATTGCTGAATGCTTACAGTTTGTTAGGCATGATCCGGACGGAAGAAGATAATTACAAATCGCAAAAGCTAAATCAGAAAAGACATTCAACTATTTATACATACCAACTATGACAATTCAACTGCCCGATTATAAAGTTAACATCAATGTTCAGACTAAGTTTATTTTCTCGACATCGGGTAGTGCCTCTTCCATTGTGAAACACAACGATGCTATACTGAAGCTTGGATTAAACCTGGTGTATTTCACCATTGCCGAACCGGTTACTCCCGAAGGATATGCTGCTTTGGTCAGATCACCCATTGCACGGGGTGCGGCTGTTACCGGAAGAGGCGGCTTAAAATCAACCATTATCCCGTTTCTGGACGAAGTAGAACCTTTGGCAATGAAAACCATGGCTGTAAACACGATTGTGAACAACGACGGAAAACTCTACGGATATAATTCCGATGCTATCGGGCTAAAAACAGCCTTAGTCAAAGGCATTGAGGAATCAGGGCTTAATATCAAAACAGCGGTGATTTATGGAAATGGTGGTGTATCGGGTGTTGCGTTTCATGTTTTGCTGGAACTGGGCATCAAAGTGACTATGGTGGGCAGAGATCCTGCACGGGTGCAGGAAAAGAAAAAGCAATTGGGCATAGAGCATGTAGCTCATTTTGAAGGACCTTACGACCTGGTGATAGATGCAACGCCCATTTCGTCTGATCCTGATTTTCTGAATGCACCCGGTTTATCAGCACTACTCGATGGTTGTAAAATGGTGTTTTGCCATAATATGCCTGAAAAAGACAACAAAATCAACTATCTGGAACAATACTGTGCGGAAAACAACTTGTATTTTATCCCGGGAAAGTGGATGTACAACGCACAACTGGCAAAACAATACCGGCTATTATTCGAAGGTTACCATAAACCGGACGGATCAGCCATTTCGGAACAGGACATTCTGAAAACATGGAAGGTAGAATAGGTAGAAAGCAGAAAGTTGTCTGAATCAGAATTTTCAGAATGATTGAATTTCCAGAATAAAAACGATAAAAATAATGCTCCCGAAAGTTGCAACTGGTTGTATAATGAGCTTTCGTAATATCATAAAACAACAATATGAGGCATATTTTATTGTGTACTATTATTCATTAACCAAAATGGAGAGATTCTTAAATTGAAAATGGGAACTGCTTCTGCAAATAAAAAATGGTTATTATCACCGGTGGTTATAGTGACTTATTCTGAAAAATGATTTGTTCTAAGAATTGTGTTGTTAAGCCTCAAAGTAAAAACTATTATTTTTAATGATTTAAAAAATATAAAAGATGAATATTGAATTAAAGTACGGTTGTAACCCTCATCAAAAAAATGCAAAGCTCCATTTCAATGGGCTTATTTCTCCTTTAAAGGTTTTAAACGGGACTCCCAGTTATATAAACATGTTAGATGCACTAGCAGCATGGCAATTAGTAAAGGAATTAAAAGCGGCAACAGGAATAGCAAGTGCAGCTTCATTTAAACATGTAAGTCCTGCCGGTGCGGCAATTGCAAAACAACTTGATAGTACATTTCTGAAATCACAGTTCATTTCTGAGACTAATTTGTCTCCGGTGTCTACGGCGTATATTCGCGCCCGAGGTGGTGACCGGATGTGTGCATTTGGGGATGCTGCTGCCGTGAGTGAGAAAGTAGATGTTTCGTTGGCCAACATTATTAAAACCGAAGTATCTGATTTGATTATTGCTCCGGACTATGATCCCGAAGCTTTGGAGATACTAAAACTGAAGAAAAAAGGAAGCTATTTAATCCTGCAAATGAATCCTGATTACGAACCATCTGATATAGAATCGAAAGATGTTTATGGATTCACAATCCAGCAATCACGCAATAAAGCTATAATTGACAAGACTCTTTTCAATAACATTCTATCGGTTAATAAGAAGGTCTCAATTGAGGCGCTACAATCTCTTATAGTTGCAACGATTGCCCTAAAATACACACAATCTAATTCCATTGCTGTTGCTTATGATGGCCAACTCGTTGGTGTTGGTGCAGGACAACAATCACGGGTACATTGTCTTCGACTGGCCTGTAGCAAAGCCGATAAATGGTTTATGCAACAACACCCAAAAGTTCTTGCCCTGGAATTTATTGAAGGATTAAAAAAACCGGAAAAAGCAAATGTTGTAGATCAGTTTCTGCTTTGGGATGAACTTTCGGAGAATGAAAGAATATTAATGGCTTCCCAATTAAAATGTGTTCCGGAACCTATTTCAGATGAGGAAAGAAGGAACTTCATTCAACAGTATAACGGAATAAGCCTTTCATCAGATGCTTTCTTTCCATTCCGCGATAATATTGACCGTGCAAACCACAGCAATGTTCAATATATTGCCCAACCGGGAGGTTCACTTCGCGATGATATTTGCATTGCTGCAGCAAACGAATATAATATGGTTATGTTTAATACCGGAACCCGCTTGTTTACTCATTAATAACAAAGTTCATATCGAATAATAAGTTATTTATCTCACTAACAATAATTTAATATATACTACTAAAAACACTAAGCTACACAAGGATTAAATAGAACATGTATGTCTTATCCTTTGTGTTCTTTATCTTTATTGAAAGGAATGGGATAAATTTAATCCTTGTGTAGCTTAGTGTTCCTAGTGGCTTGTTGTAAATGTTTTGCTTTCAATTGAAACGTGTAATTATTTTAAAGCCTTTAATATAGCAGCTAAAAAGCCTTTTATCTCTGATAAGCATTATTGTATCTTTGTTATCTAACATATGTTTTTTATTTTGCTAAACATTATAAGTTAATTGGCAATTACTGTTAATAATTCTGTAATTATTCAGTCAATTATACTATTCTCTGGATATTTTATGTTTATGTATAAATTCTACTTATCCATATATACTCTTACATGCCATTGTATTTAAAGTGTTTTTTAAAATTCAACAGAGACAAAAAGCTAAGAAAAGAGGTTCTTTTTATCGGCTTATTTTGTATTATTTCAGTTGTAAATGCACAAACAGAAGATAATAATTTGGGTGTTGGTTTGAATTTTGTTAAAAACGAATACACCGGAGATCTTGGAAGCGATATTCTTAATTTCAGTAACCCGTGGTATCCTGCAATAGGATTATCAATAACTACCTATATTACAAGATCTATTGATTTTGGATTACAGGGAAGTTTTGGGAAATACGGTTATTATAAAAATGCAGCGGATCAATTTGGCGGATTTAAATTTGATGGATCGCTGTTTATTCATTACAAACTCAATAATGGGCATATTTTGAACGCAAATTCTAAATTGTCTCCATTCATTTCCTTAGGGTTTGGCTTTGCTTCTTATAGCACAAATCCAAAGTTAGATGCTTCGGTTACAGCTATAAATACTCAGGGAGTTGATTTTATCATGCCTTTTGGGATTGGAATAAAGTATCAGCTTTTCAATTCAATATCAGTTCAATATCAATATTTGTATAATACCACCAATATGGATAATCACGATGGGAATAAAGGGTTGAATGCAAACAGCACTTCAGGAAGCGATGCATTTGGGCAACATATAATTGGTTTAATCTATACTTTTAATATGCCTAAATTTTATAAATGCCGGTGTGAGTATAATTAAAAGTACATACACATTTCTTAAATAAACGGCAAGGAATCAAATGCGAATTATAAATTTAAGTCTATCAGAATGAATTTATATACTTATCAGAAAAAACAAAATTGACTGATAAGCAGTTGAAAAATGATATAATCAGAATAACTATTTTAAAGGTGAAACTATTAATTTCTAAAACGATCAGACACTTTTGGATTTTCAATTTAGCTCTTTTAAGCTTAGTATTTCAATTTACAACAGGTTGTAAAACCGATGTCTCAATGGTGACAGATATAGACGGAAATTCATATCAAACTATAAAGATCGGGACACAAATCTGGATGGCAGAAAACCTTAAAACAACTAAATACAACGATGGTATATCTATTCCATTAATCAGAGATAGCATAGCATGGTCAGCAGCGACATATCCCGGTTATTGTTTTTATAAAAATGATTCTATCAAAAATAAAAATATATATGGAACATTGTATAATTGGTATGCTGTTAAGACCGGAAAATTAGCACCAAAAGGATGGCACATTCCTACAGATGAAGAGTTTACTATCCTCATAAACTACGTAAGTGCCAAATACAACACAACTTGTTCAGTAGCTAAAGCACTGGCTATTAATACCAGTTGGGCTTCGGATACTTCTAAATGTTCAATAGGAAACGACCCGACAAAAAACAATGGATCAGGGTTTTCAGCTATAGCCGGAGGAATACGTTATATCTTACCCAACTCTTTTTCTAATTTAAATAATAGCGGCAACTGGTGGAGTTCAACTCAGGTAGTTTCAGGCTATGCCTGGAGAATGAGTTTATTCTACAACTTCGGTGATGTGGGTAGAGGCAATGAATTTGTGCAAAATGGGTTGTCTGTCCGATGTGTGAAAGACTAATTTTTGTATTTCTGTTTTATTTTCCGGAAAAACGAGCTGTGACTTCGTAGTAAAGTCCGCTGAAACAAGGCTAATAATCAACAGAATAACCAAGAAAAGTTGTTTTATCAAACTTTAAACTTAAAATGTGAGGGTAGATTAAAAAGATCAATCTGAATAGGCATGTAAAAAATTTCACCCTCATAAATATGATACAAGTAAAACCTTCATTATTTAAAAACTAAGTTTAT
>Ga0302208_10001397_pt1 | contig 10344 bp, 6 predicted proteins | sample II_Fen_E2_3_FD_194577 | JGI IMG/M metagenome (GOLD analysis project Ga0302208, IMG submission 194577) | Peat permafrost microbial communities from Stordalen Mire near Abisko, Sweden - II_Fen_E2_3 | ecosystem: Environmental > Terrestrial > Soil > Wetlands > Permafrost | place: Sweden: Abisko...
TATTCCTTGTTAGGTTGCTCCTCAGCAGAGCCTAACTCCGCTTGAATATGACAACACAAAGATAAAAAATAGAATTATAGTATTAATCAAAAGTGTAAACAAATTTCAGGACGATACATACAGAGTTGATTTCTTACAAACCTGACATCGTCGAAGACATGTCAGTGTTCGAAAAACTGGTAGTGGGTAGTGATAGTAGGTAGTTGAAGAAAAGAAGGAGTTAGGAATGAGGAGTTAGGAATGAAAAATTAAATGTAATACAGAGTTGATTTCTTACAAACCTGACATCGTCGAAGACATGTCAGCGTTCGAAAAACTGGTAGTGGGTAGTGGTAGTAGGTAGTTGAAGAAAAGAAAGAGTGATGAATGAGGAATGAAAAATAAAATGTAATACAGAGATGATTACTCACAAACCTGACATCGTCGAAGACATGTCAGCGTTAAAAACATAACCGAAATCAAAGATTCAATTTACCATCTCCTGTCCTCCAAAAATCAAACGCCAAACCTTTCAAATGGAGTATTCGACATCCCGATTTATCGGGACATCAAACCCTTCAAACCCTTCAAACCCTTCAAACCTTTCAAACCTTTCAAAACCAATCAACTAAGAATTCCAGATTTCCCATGACGCAACAGCCTGCCCGATAAGCATGGCTTCGCCGTTAATGCCCAGAGCACCTTGTGCCCGGCCATACTTCAGGAATAAGGTTTCGGCAGGATTGTAGACTACATCAAACAAGAGATGATCAGCAGTCAGGAATTCGTAAGGGATAGCGGGACAGACGTCAGACTTGGGAAAGGTGCCCACCGGGGTGGCATTGACAATGACCAGGTTATCCTCCAGGACTTCCCTTGTCAGCTGGGAATAAGTGAGCATGCCCGGCCTGGCAGTGCGGGATACGAACATGGTGACCATGCCCAGTTTACGAAGGGCATAATCGATGGCCTTGGAGGAACCGCCTGTACCCAGGATGAGGGCCTTGCGGTGTTGTGGCTTCAGAAACGGAGTCAGGGAGTTCTCAAAGCCTATGACGTCGGAGTTATAGCCTTTCAGGGTCAGGTTGCCGTCCGTACGGGTGAACTTGATGACATTCACCGCCCCGATGGCTTCAGCGATGGGATCCAACTCATCGAGGAATGGCATCACCGTTTCCTTGTAGGGAATGGTGACGTTCAACCCGTTGAGTTCTTCCTGTGCGAGCAGGGATGTGAAGTGGGCAATGTCCTGCAATTCGTATAATTCGTAACAGGCATCAATACCTTCTTGTTTGAACTTCGAGGTGAAATACTTCTTTGAAAAGGATTGCGCGAGCGGTAAACCTATTAATCCAAACTGTCTCATGGTTTTACTATCTTTTTCTTCTTTGATTTCAGGACAAGCCAAACGACCAAAACAGCACCGATAACGACAAAGACATACGATAACTCGTGGCTGTACTTATTCAGCAGGTCCTGTTGTCCGTGTACCAGATAGCCCAGCAGTGCCAGGACACAATTCCAGAGGCCGGCACCCAGGGCGGTATACATGATGAAGTTCAGGTAATGCATTTTAGCCAGACCGGCAGGGATAGAGATCAGATGACGGATCACGGGGATCAGACGCCCGATAAAGGTGGATGTCTTGCCATGGCTGTTGAAGAAAACTTCGGCTTTCTGGATCTTCCCACTGCTAAGCAGGAAGAGCGCACCCACCTTGCTGTCGGCAAACTTGTAGATGACATAGCGGCCGAGCCATTTGGACATGAAGTAATTGAAGGAGGCACCGATCAACGCACCCAGGGTACCAAAGAGAATAATCAGGAAGATGCTTAGCTTGCTGTCGGGTTCCAACGCAATATATACGGCCGGCGGGATCACTATCTCGGAAGGAACAGGCAGAATAGAACTTTCGGCGGCCATCAGCAGGGTAATGCTGAAATAATTGGTGTTGCTCTTGTACCACGATTCAATGTGGCCTATCAGCGACAGGGTGTCGGATGCGGGTTGAACCGGTTGTACCTGGGCAGTTGCTTTAAAGGCTGAAAGGGAGAAAATAAGGAGAAAGGCAAGTAAGAGTTTCCTGGACATGTTTAAGAGTTTGAAGAGTTTGATGTTTGAAAGGTTTGATGTCCCGATAAATCGGGATGTCGAATACTCCATTTGAAAGGTTTGATGTTTGATGTTTGATGTTTGAAAAGTTGAATAAGTTGATTGGTTGATTAAGTTGATTGGTTATGCGTTCCGCGTTCCGTGTTCAGGATTAAGAATTATAGTTTATTGGTTGGTACTAAAATAGGTGCGTAGCACCGATAGTTTGGTAGAATTATTTCTAAAAGGTGAAACATAAGCCGCGTAGCGGTGACAGATAATTGGTAACTGGTTGTCCCGATAGCTATCGGGAGGTTAAATGAGTTGACTATGTTGATTGAGGATATTAGTTATGAGAATTAGAAATGGTAAATGGTAAATGAAAAAATAGTAAATGAAGAAAACGAGAGTTTGTATTTACTGCAAATCATACAGGTTCAGGCTCTCGGCTTCCGGGCATAATTCAAGGAATAGGGAGACTGAGGAGTCATCGATGAGAATGGCTTTCCGAAGGGCAATGAGCGCATTGTCGGTTTCCCCGTTCTTGTAATAAGTCACTGAGATAAACAGCTCAATAAACTCCAGGGTATCGTCCAGTTCTTCGGCAGCTAAGAAATACTTTAAGGCCAGGTCATAGTCCTTTCTGTCCAGGCAGATATTGGCAATGGCCATCAGGGTATCAGCCTGGTCGGGATCGATGGCAATGGCTTTCAGGTATGCCAGCAAGGCATTGTCAATGTCGTCCATTCCCACATAAGCCTCAGCCATGTATACCCACGAATCGGCAGCTTCCTGATTGATGAGGAGTGCCTGGCGGATATAGGTCATGCTTTCAGGATACTTCTCCTGCTCGAGCAGGCAGATCCCTATGCCGGTAAGGGCATCATAATTCTCGGGATGAGCATCGAGGGAAAGCCTGTAATAGGATATGGATTCCTCATACCGTTCGAGTTTCTCGAAACATTCGGCTATGAAGATATCGGTTTGCCAACCGTAGGAAGACATTTTCTTATATTCCTGATAGGTCTCGATAGCTTCTTCAAACTTATCAAGTTGGAACAGAACATGGCCTTTCTGGATGCTCGACAACGAGTCATTCTGATCGATAGCCAGTGCAAAGTCATAGGCATCGAGGGCTTTTGGGAAATCCTGTATGGCGAAATAAAGCTGTCCCAGGTTAAACCAAGCTTCGTTGGCGAAAGGCTCAAGGGTAATAATCCTGTTGTTGACCACAATGGCCTTTGCAAAATCATCATTCTGCTCGTAACAGAAGGCTAATTCATAAAGCAATTCCGGGTTCTTACTGTTGAATTGATCCCCTTTCTCGAGGAGTTTCAGGGCAGTAGCATAATCACTCTGTCCCAGGTGGATATAAGCAACATCGAGGCATACATTATCCAGGTCGTCCGACTCGTCTTCTATCAACTGGTCGGAAAGTATATGGGCTTCTTTAGCCCGATCGAGTTTGAGGAGCACTTCAATTTTAAGCAACACCACCTCATAGTCGGAGGATTCGGCCAGCTTGTCGAGTATGCGGAATGCTTTCAGGGCATCGCCGGTAGCAAGGTATATCTTGGCACGTTTGGTTTTTAATGCTGTATTGTTAGGATGTAGCTGCAGCCCGAGATCCAGTACTTTGGTACAATCTTTGGTACGTCCTTTGCGTAGGTAGAATTCTATAATTGTTTCGAGTTCTTCCACATCAAAGTATCCGGTAGCAGTCCCCGAGAGGAACTGTTCGTATCTAATGACAATGTCACTGGACTCATCATCCACCGGAAATAATAATTTACGGTTCATATTATTCAATTTTGTTACAAAAATAGTGCTTTAAACGCAATAATATAAACTGTTTAGATAAAAGTTATTAACAAAGGCCGTAAATGGAATGTGAAATTCATATACCAACCTTCTGTTTTTTGCGTTTTAAGTATATGAATTAAACGATTTAAGGCATGAAAAGTTTGAATTCCTGGTTTGAATTGATTTAGACATGCCCTTTAAAGGTGGCTATGCAGGTGTATCTGGCTGTACCTAAAAGAATTGTTGACCCTGAAAATAATTTGACCTGTCATGAATAAATTGTACCTTTGCCTGAAGTGATCACTTAAAAGTTTTCTTATGCATTTTTCAACATTATTCACACACTGTCCGGCTTGCGGATCGGATCGGTTTATTCTTCATAACATCAAATCAAAACAGTGCGAAAGCTGCGGTTTTGTATATTACGTCAACCCATCAGCGGCCGTAGCTTCGTTTATAGTGAATGACTCGGGTGACCTGCTGGTATGCCGGCGGGGCAAGGAACCTGCAAAAGGAACGCTGGATCTGCCCGGAGGCTTTGTAGATGGGAATGAATCGGCGGAACAAGCCATTGGCAGGGAGATAGCGGAAGAATTGAAGGCCCGGGTTACAAAGGTTAAATATGTATTTTCTTTGCCCAACGAATACGAATATAGCCTGTTGACCGTTCCTACATTGGATATGTTCTTTGAATGCACCCTGGAAGACCTGACAAACCTGAAACCCTCGGACGATGTGGCTGACTGTTTCTTTGTGCCACTCAACGAGGTAAAGCCCGAGTTATTTGGACTGATGTCAATCAGGAAGGCTGTGGGAATGTTTGTTTCTGAGAGACTGGGTTGATTGGTTATGCGTTACGCGTTCCGTGTTCTGTGTTAGAGTTCATTGTTCAGGAGTATTGCAGGATTGAAATGTAGTTTAGGAAAAAAAAGATAGCTGAAAGTCGAAAAACAGAATCAACAGGAAAATAAATAATAGGCATTCTTTATTTTCCATTACTTTGACGATATTGATAAAGGAAATAAAATCGGAACTCCGGTTCTAATTAAAAACTTTATTTTACCCTTGGTAGAAAAGTTAACCCTCAATATTAACCCTTATTCTTTGAAAGGATTCGGAACAATGATCTGTCAACCAAATAATAAGGTTGGGGTTCATGAGGATAATCCAGCTACTGAGGTTGAACAAGAAAAATAAGGTTTTAAATAATACAATAGAATTGAAATAAAAGAAACAATGACGTTTAGTGAGGGCATGACCTTGTGAAGCTTTGTAACAAGATAAATAATGCCACGAAGGCATAAAGACTCTAAGTTTCACAAAGGGTACAACGAATTAAAATCCTTTATAGCATTGAATAGTAAACGATAAAATAGTAAATATAAAATATATTTGAATTATTAATTTGAAAGTATGAAGAAAAAAATTATTGTTTTAAATGTATTGATAGTCCTCTTTTCGGTTGGTGTTATGGCACAGCACACCCTGATCTTTACAAACGGTGATGTGCTTTTTAACCAGGGGAAAGAACTTTACTCGGAGCATAAATATGCCGCCTCGTACCGGAACTTTGACGAATACCTGAAAAAGTCAGTACCCACACAGGCAGGCCAGATTCAGGAAGCGCGGTATTATATGGCAGCCAATGCCTTTGAAATGCGCCAGCAGGATGCTTCTTTGCAACTGACGAACTACCTGGAGAAAAACCCTACCACCCCTTTCAGGGATGAGGTAAACGCCATGATCGGCACCCTGGTGTTCGAAGAGAAAGATTATGTGCAGGCAATGACCTGGTTCAACCAGGTAGAAGGGAACCATTTGGGGAAAGAGGAAAGGGTAAATTTCATGTATTGCAAGGGATATGCCTGTGTGGAAACGAAAGACTTTACACAATCGCTGGCTCTCTTCAAGGAACTGAAAGGAATGAATACCCGGTATACCCTCTCGGCTACCTATTACTATGCCTATTCGCAATACAGCCTGGCAAACTACACGGAAGCCCTGCCTGAGTTCCTGAAACTGGAAGGTAATCCGGCGTATAAAAACATTGTTCCCTATTATATCGTGCAGATCTACTATGCCCAGAAGGATTATGATAAGCTGAGCGAACGCACCGAAAGCCTGCTGAAGAATAACCCCGATAATAAAAATAATGCCGAGGTCTATCGTATTGCGGGCGAGATGGCTTACCGCAAAGGGGATTACAACAAGGCTATCACCTACCTGAGAAGCTACGAGAAACTATTCCCCCAGGTGTTGCGCAATGACATGTACCTGCTTGGGATGTCCTATTTCGAGACGAAGGATTATATCAATGCCGTACAGTACCTCTCCAAAACAACGACAGAAAAAGATGAGATGACTGAAAATGCTTATCTGCACCTTGGAAACTCGTATGTCAGGCTGCACGATATGACCAATGCCCGCCTGGCTTATGAAGCATCCTTACGGACTAACTTTAATAAGTCCGTGCGCGAAGAAGCATTGTTCAATTATGCCCTTTCGTCGTATGAAACTACTTCCGCCTTTGGGGAATCGGTGTCTGCCTTTGAGCAATACCTGACTGAATTCCCGGATTCAAAATATACCGACAAAGCATACGATTACCTGGCCTCGGTATATATGACCTCGAAGAACTATGACGCAGCCTACCAGTCGATCCTAAAAATCAAGTCACCCAATGCCAAGCTGGTTGAAACGAAGCAATACCTGATTTACCAGATCGGGACGGAAGCTTTTGCACAGAACAACATGGAAAAGGCGATAGAATACTTCACACTCTCGCTGAAGAGTTCTTCCACCGGGAAGTACTCGGCGGAATGCCAGTACTGGCGTGCGGAATGTTATTACCGGACCAATCGTTCGGATAAGGCTATTGCTGATTTGAAGGCGTATTTCAATAACCCGTATTCACGGTCGAGTGCAAACCGCCATATTGCAAATTATGCAATGGCTTATGCTTACTTTTCCAAAAAGAGTTATTCCGAATCCCTGTCCTGGTTCCTGAAATATGTGGATGCTGAACAGAATGATGCGGTAACGACATATTCGGATGCACTGAACCGTATCGGGGATTGCTATTTCAATGCCCGCAGCTTCCCAAAGGCACAGGCCTATTACAGCAGGGCTGCTTCGGTAGGCCCGAATACAGCTGATTACGCCATGTTCCAGGCTGCCTATGTATCGGGACTTCAAAAAAACTATACAGCAAAGGTTTCGAAACTTGAAAACCTGATAACACAGTATCCTAAATCGGAATATACCGATGATGCACTCTATGAGATGGGTCGTGCTTATCTGATGATGGAAAACAATACAAAAGCCATTGACACTTATCAACGCTTGCTGGAAAATCAGCCAGCCAGCGAACTGGCACGTAAGGGAGCATTGGAAATAGGAATGATCTATTTTAACGTGAAGGACTATGACAAGGCGATAGAAGCTTACAAAAACGTTATCTCGAAATACCCGGGAACGGAGGAATCGTTCACAGCCCTGGAGAGCCTGGAGACAGCCTATGTGGAAAGCAACAATGTGTCCTCCTATTTTGCCTATACCAAAACCCTGGGACTTAAGATCAGCAATTCCACCGCCAACCGCGAAGACTCCATATCGTACATTGCCTCTGAAAGGCAGTACATGAATGCCAACTACCCGCAGGCGATTACAGGTATGCAGAATTACCTGGGCAAGTTCTGCCCGGGAGGCAGGTATTGCACCTCAGCCCAGAATTACCTGGCTGACAGTTATTACCGCACCGGGGATAAAGCCAATGCCTTGAAAAGCTATCAGGAACTCCTGAAAATAACCGGAAACCAATATACCGAGGAGGCTACCCTCCGCTGTGCTGAGATAGCCTACGATCAGAAAGACTATGCTACGGCATTGAGTTATTTCAAGGAGCTGCAGACTGTGGGACAGACCACCGAGAATAAAAATATAGGCCGGTTGGGAGTGTTGCGTTGCAGTAATTTCATGAACGATTACCAGACAACGGTTACTATTGTGAATGAAATCATGGCAGACCCGCACTCGAATGCAGAACTGAAATCGGAAGCCCTCTATAACCGTGCAAAAGCATACCTGGCATTAAAAAAGCTGGATGAAGCAGCTGCAGACCTGAAAGTACTGGCTGCTGAGACACGTACCGGGAATGGTGCTGAGTCAAAGTACCTCCTGGCAAACCTGTATTTCGAACAGGATAAAATGAAGGAAGTGGAAAAAGAAGTGATGGACTTTGCCAAAAAGAATACCCCTCATCAATTCTGGCTTGCCCGAAGCTTTGTCTTGTTGTCGGATGTGTATATTAAACAGAACAATGATTTCCAGGCAAAACAATACCTGATCAGTTTGCAGAAAAACTATACTGTGGCCGATGAAATCCAGGCAATGATCACTGACCGGTTGAATGCAATCAGCCAGAGAGAAAAGCAAACTATAATTAATTGAGATGAATCCCATCAACATAGAAAATATGAAAATTCTAAAATATTGTTCAGCCGTTCTTTTGTTTTCGACCATTACCGCATTTTCGTTACAGGCCCAGGATACCATACGCAACCGGAATGTATCGGTTCAGCGTGAATACCGGCCTGTGATCCATGATGCCGGGAAGATTAATTCCATGCCTGTGGTGCTGGAACCCAATGAAGAAAAATCCCCGGCAGTATATAGTAACTTTAATTTGCCACTCAATGCCGGATACAACATCCATACCTTGCCTGCTGCCGAACTGGTGTATGATAAACCGGCGGATCCCAGCAAAGGCTTTGCACGGATCGGGTTTGGAAACTACCTGAACACCCTGGCTGATTTTGCCTATCCATTGGTGAATACCCCCGATATTAAGCTGGACTTCTCCCTGAACCACCTGGCTACCTTTGAGAGTAAACGGATGCATACTTCCACCAAGGTAAATCTGGCATTTGATAAACTCTTTAAAACTTTCGACCTGTATGCCGGAATGGGAGGGGGGCATGAGTATTTCAGGTATTATGGCAATACCTACACGGGTACCGGCACCCCAATAGGGTTGGATACTCTTGCCCTGAATGTTGCGAATTCTTCAGCTTCCTATGTTGAAAAAAACCGCCAGGGAGTTAATTCTGATCCCAGGGTCTATGATTTGAAAACACTTGCAGGTGATTCGCTTGGAAATACTTTCTGGAGATTCAATGCCCTGATCGGTGTACGGTCCCTGCCAACACCTGATGATTGGCGTTACCAGGCTGAAATGCAATACCAGGTTTTTAATTCCCGCAATGGATTAACAGAAAATATGGTACATACGCAGGCAGGCATCAATTCCCCGATCGGAATGAACCGCATGGGACTTGATTTTGAGATGGACAACATGATGTACAGTTCAACGGCTATTCCTGGTTTCAATTACTGGGAATCGTATACCGTCATGGCCCTGAATCCGTATTACAGCATTGAACGCCCCACCTATAATGTGCGTCTTGGATTGAAAACTACCTTTTCATTTGTCCACGGGAAAATGAGTAATCCTGCTTTAGATATACGTGGCGAATGGAAATTAATACCTACGTATTTATCCCTGTACGGAGGAATATCGGGCGATTATGAGGTGAATACGCTGAATAAGATTTATTCTGAGAACCCTTACCTGTATTCTGATCTTCGGGTATCGGACACCTATACCCCCGTTGATTTATATGCCGGTATAAAGCTGAAACCTCTCTTTAACCTGCTGCTGGATGGATATATTGACTATAAACAGGTTGATGACCAGTATTTCTTTGTGAATAAAGAGTATGATTTGGTCCTACCGCAATACCTGGTGCCCGGAGCACCACAGTATCTGTACACCAACCGCTTTAACGTTATCTATGGCAATGCAACCCGTTTTAAAATGGGAATACGGGCCAACTATAACCTGCAAAAGAAAGTGAATGTGGAACTGAAATGGGCGTACAATTCCTGGAATGTGGATAACCAGCTCTATGCCTGGGATAAACCTAAATACGAGGCACAACTCAATACCGATATTCGGATTAACCCGAACTTAACGGTATCTGCCAATTTGTTCTACGAAGGTACCCGTTATGCCAAATTAGGTGACTTTGCCTATCGGATGCATGATAAAGTGGATATCAACCTGGGCGTAAATTATTCGTATACGAACTGGCTGACTGTGTTTGGTAAAATCAATAATGTCATCAACAGCCGTTATCAGGATTTCTATGGGTATGACAATCAGGGAACGAATATGATGATTGGTGCTGCATTTTCTTTTTAAGCATCTCAACCAATAAGCTAAATTGATTAGTAATGTAGTAGATTTAAAATGCCCCTTTCGATACATTCGAAAGGGGCATTTTTTGATCTATTATTGTTATTTATTGTTGTCCGATAAAAGTTTTCCAAAAAAATAAAAAAAAGGAGCTAATCTTTGCAGATTAACTCCAATGGTGTATATTTGAAGTTACCACACTTTAAAATACTACC
>Ga0302208_10001405_pt1 | contig 10308 bp, 10 predicted proteins | sample II_Fen_E2_3_FD_194577 | JGI IMG/M metagenome (GOLD analysis project Ga0302208, IMG submission 194577) | Peat permafrost microbial communities from Stordalen Mire near Abisko, Sweden - II_Fen_E2_3 | ecosystem: Environmental > Terrestrial > Soil > Wetlands > Permafrost | place: Sweden: Abisko...
CGATTACTGAAAAGTAGTTGGGGCTTTTTTTTGTACCTACCAATCCAAACAGGGGATTTTGCCGTGTCTGTTGACTCGGAGGGAGGGAGCATTGACGCTGGGTTGTGGAGAAACTGTACTGAAAGTCAATGTGAAGATTGAATTAATAGGCGTTATATCTAACTACTTGTTTTAAAATACAGATACTCTTATATTTATTATTGTGCTTTGTCTCTTGATCTTTTTTGAGATCTAATTGATTCGTATATAGATATGTCAAAGGGTATTAGGGTCTAATAACAAAGACTCCCCATTCATTCATATGAGTGGGGAGTCTTTGTTATTAAGATTTACTATAGCTATATTAATGTAAGTTCGTTCCGTAAATTAGCAGTTAATCCTGCCACTACTAGATTGTAGGAATGATTGATCCATTCACAAAGGAGATTTCGTGTTAGCCTGCTGTCAAGATACACAGTATTCCAATGCTTCTTATTAAAATGATATGCAGGTACAACTACTTCATACTCTTCTCTTATTGTAATGGCAAGTTCAGGATCGCATTTAAGAGTTATGCTTGTCTTGACGGTTGATAAAGGGATGAGGGCAAACATTTTGCCTTGTACTTTTAATACTAGTGTTGCATCGTCAAAAGGAAAACATTCAGTTGCTCCTTTTAAACTCAAACAGTAATCCCTGAGTTCTTCTACATTCATATAATTAATTGTATATATTAAGCAATAAATAGAAATGAATGTTGAATTGAATGATTTAATTACCAATTGTCTAGTAAAGAAATTTGACTCCACGCCATGAACCCTTGAAATTTGACATTCATCTAACTAGTTATAGCTTTATATAAATTTTCTTTTTATACAGAATATGTCCAATTAGCCAATTTAGTGTTACAAAAAGTAATGCAAAAACCAATGAACCAAGATAATCACCAAATACAGGATTCAACCATTGTGAATATATAAACCCTTTTGTAGAAAGCCATTCTCCATAATACATAAATCCAATATTTCCTAAAAGAATACTTATTATCCCAGCTACAACATAAATAAACATTGGATTTACACCGAAGGATTCGAAGAAAATGCTCCATTGTTTTTTTCCTTTTATATCAATAATCCATACTAGTAATCCAAGTAACAAGGATGCCAAGCCGCAAGTAGCCAACACGAAACTTGAACTCCAAATCTTTTTATTGATTGGGAATCCGTAGTCAAGTAAAAATCCAAGAAACAGAATAATGGTTCCAAAGATAAAGAGTTTCTGAATCCGTTGATTATTGTCTTTTGATTCTGAAATTAGTTTCCCGGCTAAAAACCCAAGTAGTACATGTGCGATACAAGGTAGAGTGCTAAGCAATCCTTCCGGATCGAAAATAATCCTAGATCCATCAGGTAAAGCTTCGCCATACATATGGGTAGTTCCCAAAACTGCACGATCGATGATAGAAATAAGGCTAGCATCATTTTCAAAATAGCTACCTGTCACACCCATTAAAATCCAATAAAAAAGGAGAATGAAGCCAATAAGCCAGGGGATATGTTTCGGTTTAAAAATTAAAACTGTTAGTGAACCAAAGAACGATACAAGTGCTAGTCGTTGCAACACTCCTAGTATACGTAAATTCTCGAAGTTATTAGCCGCATGCGCTATTTTATCCAATATTGGCATATCTTCTAAACGAAGTCCTACTAAGCCACGGCAGAACAGACTGAACCATCCGATTGCCAGACCTATCAGAAAGAGTAATACAGAACGCCTAAATAATTTGGTGAATGTTTTTCCAGATAATTTAAAATCAAATTTTTTATAGGAAAGATACATAGATACTCCCATGATAAACATGAAGAATGGAAATACAAGGTCGGTTGGAGTTAACCCATTCCATTGGGCATGTTCTAAAGGAGTATATATTTTCCCCCAACTGCCAGGATTATTAACCATTATCATACCTGAAATTGTAATGCCACGCAACACGTCAAGTGAAAGTAATCGGGAAGATGTCTTGATAGGATGAGTCATAATTTTAATCTAATTTATTTAAGGGCGTTTGTGTTTTTGTTCGCACAAATGTACAAAAAAAGCATTAAAAGGAACAAATCCAAATAATGCTTTTTTAATTTTATTTAAAAAGCTTACCCGAAGCTTTTTAAAATAAGATAGAAATCAACTCCCTGGATCTTCAATCCAATATTTCAATGCTATTTAACAGGTTACTTCACTAGGACACCGTTCGTAACTGTTGCTTTGGGTTGAATCAGAACCAGTTTCCCGTCAGCATCTTCAGCTGAAAGTATCATACCCTCGCTCATAACGCCCCGTAGTTTGCGTGGTTCAAAGTTGGCAATAAAACAAACCTGAGTACCTATCAATTCTGTTGGCTTTGGATAATACTGGGCAATCCCGGAGAGGATAGTTCGTTCTTCCAACCCATCTGCAATGCTGAATTGTAATAGTTTATCAGCTTTAGGAACTTTCTGGCAATTCAGCACAGTGCCTACCCGAATATCCATTTTCATAAAGTCTTCAAAAGCTACATTTTGTTTAATAGGAGCAGCTTTGTAGTTTGCAGTTTCGTTGGCAATTTTTGTGTCTTGTAACTTCTGGACCTGTGCCTGCATGGCTTCATCTTCTATTTTCTCAAAAAGCAATTCAGGTGTTTCCAGTTGTGAACCTACTGTCAGTAAATCAATTTTACCCAGGTCATTCCAGCTGAATGATTTCATGCCAAGCATGGTACGCAGTTTCTTGGATGTGAAAGGTAAAAAGGGTTCAAAGGCAATGGCAAGGTTGGCGGCAATCTGTAAGCTGAGGTGCATGATGGTTGCAACACGGTCCATATCGATTTTAGCGACTTTCCAGGGTTCGGTATCAGCAAGGTATTTGTTCCCAATGCGGGCCAGGGTCATTGCTTCTTTTTGTGCATCCCTGAACCTGAAATTATTCAGGAGCTTCTCTACTTCCGATTTTACATTTACAAACTCTTCCATGGTCTGTCTGTCGTAATCGGTTAAATGGCCTAATGCAGGCACTTTCCCATCATAATACTTTTGGGTCAGTACCATAGCCCGGTTTATGAAATTGCCGAAGATAGCGACCAGCTCATTATTGTTGCGTGCCTGGAAGTCATTCCACGTAAAATCATTGTCTTTTGTTTCAGGGGCATTGGCTGTTAATACATAACGTAAGACATCCTGTTTCCCCGGAAAATCAATCAGATATTCATGCAACCAGACTGCCCAGTTGCGTGATGTTGAGATTTTGTCACCCTCCAGGTTCAGAAACTCATTTGCCGGGACATTGTCGGGCAATATAAAGGATCCTTCTGCTTTCAACATAGCAGGGAACACGATGCAATGGAATACAATATTATCTTTCCCAATAAAATGGACTAAGCGGGTCTCTTCATCTTTCCACCATTTTTCCCATTTTCCGTATTTCTCTGGTTGGCTGTCACAAAGTTCTTTTGTGTTGGAAATATACCCGATAGGGGCATCAAACCACACATAAAGCACCTTTCCTTCAGCACCAGGCACCGGTACAGGAATTCCCCAATCAAGGTCGCGACTAACAGCACGCGGTTGCAGACCCATGTCGAGCCAGCTTTTACATTGCCCGTATACGTTAGGTTTCCATTCCTTATGGTCTTCAAGTATCCATTTCCGCAACCATGCTTCATGTTGATCGAGTGGGAGGTACCAGTGTTTGGTTTCACGCATGACAGGCACATTTCCACTTATGGCTGATTTAGGATTGATTAAATCAGTTGCATTAAGCGAAGTTCCACATGATTCACATTGGTCGCCATACGCGTTGTCATTGCCACAATGAGGACATTTTCCGGTGATATACCGGTCGGCCAGGAATTGTTGTGCCGATTCATCATAATACTGTTCGTTTGTTTTTTCAATAAAACCACCTTTCTCATTGATGGTTTTAAATATCTCGGAAGCCAGTTCACGATGCGTACTTGAGGTAGTCCGGGAATAAATATCAAAGGTAATCCCAAATTCTTCAAATGATTTCTTGATAATGCCATGGTATCGATCGACAATATCCTGAGGTGAAACGCCTTCTTTTTTAGCTTTTATGGTAATAGGTACACCGTGTTCATCTGATCCACCGATAAAGATCACTTCCTGGCCTTTCAGACGCAGGTAGCGCACATAAATGTCAGCAGGAACATAAACTCCGGCCAGGTGCCCGATATGAACGGGTCCATTGGCATAAGGCAAAGCCGCGGTAACGGTTGTACGTTTAAAGTTAGTCATCTTGTGTTGTTTGTTAATTTATTGGTTGGCAGCTTGAGAATGAAGATCATTAAAAGGCCTAATTATCAATGAAACCAATCATTTTAAAATGGAGTGCAAAGATACGGACAAATAATTAATTTTTGGGTATATTTGCATGTCAAAAATAGATACTGCTAATTCGATCTTCCCATGTCTCGTGATAAAGCCATACTAAAAGCCCAGGTGAACGAACTCTCCAAAAAAGAGCTGGTGGATATTGTTCTAAAACTTGCCGGTAAAAGGTATAATTACGAATACTTGCTGGTCAATTTCCTGGATAAGGACGGTGGTGAACAAACCTTGTTTGAAGAGGCCAAAGAAGGCATTGATATTCTATTCAATAAAGAATATAAGGGCAGGACTATTCAGCATCAATTAGCCAAAAGGCTGAACGCTTGTACCAAAAGAATAGGTGAGTTTACCGTAGAAACTAAAAACAAAAAGCTGGAAACCGACCTTGTTCTGTATGTGTTGGAAATGCAGTTTGCAAATCCTTCGAAGGTATTCGGGGCTCGCTTCTCTGGATACGATTATAAAGTAGGACTGTTGCTCAAGCGACTCATTAATCTGGTTACCAAAAAGCTCCATCCCGATTATCTGATCGATTACCAGGATCAACTAAATGAATTTCTTACAAAACTGCATCACACTTCCGACCGCATTAATACCATCTACGATTTGCCTCAGGCGATAGAATGATCCTTATAATCCGGATTAATCTTCGTACTTTTGCACCCTGAATTGATTAACAGGAACCCATGTTGAAAAGATTAAAACCTTACATGATGCCCATTTCTATACTGGTGGGCGCAATATTCTACAAATTCTTCATGATGTTGTCATTCCTGACTCCATACTTGATTTTTGTAATGCTATTTCTCACCTATTGTAATTTGAAGGTAAAGGATATGCGGCTGTCACCCCTTCATCTCTGGTTAGTCCTGATTCAAATTCTGGGTAGCCTGGCAGTCTTTTTTGCTCTTTCCCCTTTTAATGTTATCCTGGCGCAAGGTGCCATGGTTTGTATATTGGCTCCTACCGGAACAGCTGCTCCCGTGATTACCGGCATGCTTAAAGGAAATGTCGGGAGTCTTACCGCATACAGCCTGATTAGTAATATGAGCGTAGCACTCGCTGCCCCCATCTTGTTTTCGCTTGTCGGAAGCTATCAAGACCTGCCTTTTTTTGAATCGTTCCTGACTATTTCCCAGCGTGTCTTTGTGTTGTTATTCCTTCCATTTGCCCTGGCAATGATCCTGCAAAAATTCACTCCCGCAGTAACTACAAAAATAGGCTCCTTCTCTGGTCTTTCGTTCTATTTGTGGTCTATGGCCTTGTGCGTTGTTACCGGACGAACTGTTGTGTTTATCCTGGAGCAGAATACGACCAGTCATCTGACTGAAATTCTGGTGGCTGCCGGTGCTCTGGTGGTATGTGTCGCCCAGTTCCTGATAGGCCGCGGAATTGGCAAACACTATGATGATACGGTGGCAGGTGGCCAGGGGCTGGGACAAAAAAATACGATCCTGGCTATCTGGATGGCTCAGATGTATTTAAATCCGATAGCTTCCATTGGTCCGGGATCATATGTCCTGTGGCAAAACATTATTAATTCGTATCAGGTATGGCGACATCGCAAGAGTTTGTAAGATTAAAATAATCACTTTTATTGTCGGACTTGTTAAAGCTTGGCTTTTTGCGAACAAAATACCTTCCAAATCAGTTCCTTTAAATATAAACTAATTAATATCAGGATTATGAATTTGTTGGAACAATTGAAAACTTTCACAAAAGTCGTGGCTGATACCGGCGACTTTGATTCCATGATGGCCTACAAACCTGTAGATGCCACTACCAATCCTTCCCTTATTTATGCTGCTTCGATGGATACGAAGTACAGTTCATTGATTGACGATGCTATCCTTTATGCTAAAAGTCTTTCGACGGATAAAACCGTCCAGTTGAAGTATGCCCTGGATAAGCTGGCAGTGAATTTCGGACTTAAGATCCTGGAAATAGTCCCGGGCAGGGTTTCTACCGAAGTGGATGCCAGGCTCTCATTTGATACTGAAGGCAGTATTGCCAAAGCCCATGAATTGATTAAACTGTACGAATCCAATGGCATCTCGCGCGAAAGAGTACTCATCAAGGTAGCTTCAACCTGGGAAGGTATCAATGCTGCCGAAAAGCTGGAAAAGGAAGGTATACATTGTAATCTGACTCTGTTGTTCTCTTTTGCACAGGCTGTGCGTTGTGCGGAAGCCAATGTGACGCTTATTTCCCCTTTCGTGGGTAGAATACTCGATTGGTATAAAAAGGACCGTGGTGTCTCGGAAATTGCCGCTCCTGAAGATCCAGGAGTTAAATCAGTAAAGGAAATCTACAATTACTATAAAAAATTTGGCTACAACACCATTGTGATGGGTGCCAGTTTCCGGAATATCGGTGAAATTATTGAGCTGGCAGGCTGCGATGCCTTAACCATTTCACCTTCCTTACTCAAGGAGCTTGAAAACACGGAAGGAATATTGGATAAGAAGTTGGATAGTTCCATTTCGACACTTTTGGACCTCAGCCCAGTTCATCTGGACGAAAAAGCTTTCCGTTGGATGATGAATGAAGATGCCATGGCCACCGAAAAGCTTGCCGAAGGTATCCGTAATTTCACAAAGGACCTGATTAAACTCGAAAAGCATATCGCTGAGATGCTATAAATCTTTAAGTCTTGAGCATAGAGCGTTGAGTATAGAGCATTAATATAAGCCAGACAGTGGGATTTTAGAATCTGATAAAATAGCAAAAGAGGAAAATCGACTGGTTTTCCTCTTTTGTATTAAGTACAGGTTTTCTCTCAATGCTCAATGTTCAATGCTTCTTCGCTGCCAACTCACTGAAACTTCTTGCTGCATTGGTAAATTCGGAAGGTACCAGCACAATGGTAGTGGTGTTGTTGTCAATCCCTATTTCCGACAACATCTGCATCCTGCGAAGTTCCAATGCAATCGGACTGCCTTCCATCACCGTAGCGCCTTGTGTCAGCTTGATTGAAGCTTCCAGTTCAGCCTCTGCTTTTACAATACGTGCCCGCTTTTCACGGATTGCTTCCGCTTCACGGGCCATAGCACGTTGCATAGCTTCCGGTATCTCCACATCCTTCATCTCCACCATTTCTATCTTGATTCCCCAGGGTTCCGTGATTGAATCCACATTCTTCTGAAGGGTCGCATTAATTTGTTCCCTTTCCCGTAAGACTTCATCCAGCGAGTGTTGTCCAATAATGTTCCGTAAGGCAGTCACCGAAAACTGATATACAGCCTTGTAATAATCAGCCACCTGGATAATTGCATTCTCCGGATTCGTAATCCGGAACCACAGCACGGCATTCACTTTTATGGTCACACTGTCTTTTGTAATGGTTTCCTGTTGTTCCAGGTCTACTGTCTTGGTCCGTATGTCCACGCGTTGTTGAGCGTCAATGAAAGGGATAATCCAGTACAGCCCGGGTCCTTTGATCGACTGAAAACGACCCAGCCGAAAGATGATAGAACGTTGATACTCCTGGCAAATTCTAAATCCTGAAATAAGAATAATCACAATAAGACCGATGATCAGACCGGGAATAGGGATAGCTTCCATTTTTTTGTGTGTTTATAAAGTGAATAAATCAGTTATGTATATGCTGTGAAAAGAATCTCCGAATTTCAATTATTCCCCACGTTATGTGCCCTTATCCAACACCAATTTTCAGTTGGCAAGGCTCGGGTCATGGCTTACTGGTATTGAATATAAATTGGCTGTGGTTTCAGCTTCAAGAGTTCATCGGGTGTCATCATGTGTTTCGGACCTCTTTTAAGATCGTTTATATAAAACAATTTAAACCCGGTAAATTGTACTGGTTCCTTATTGATAAAGAAACGGTAAGTTCCTTTTTTCAGTTCAGGTTCACCCCAGCCATCCATATTCATTACAATCTGTACTTCGGGATGAAGTTTTATGTTTTTATAATTGGTGATCATTCGTTGTGTAAAACGGTGTACTATGAAAATCTTAGTCGGAAGGTTGTTATCTTTGACCAGTTTTGCCAGATAATCCGAGCAGTAATTTATGTCAGCTGCATCAAATGTCCCGATTGTTGTACCCGGTTTCTTACCTGTTTTCATCGAAAACTCAGGATCTAGTCCAAAATGTACATTCGGCATTTTTAGGTATTTTTCCAACATAGGTAATTCAGCCCGAATGGTACTCTGCGCTACCTGTACATCCAAAAAGACAATCATGTTTTTCCTTTTCTTGGCAATGGACAATACCGAATCGATCTGTTTGTCCGGCATCCGGTAACGGAATTTTCCATCTTTTCCCGGAGAGCCCTGTGCTACTACGGCTATATAATGAAGTGCCGGTATTACCGGGGTTTTCGGATCTGCCTTCTGCCATTTCTTGACTTCAGTATCCAGTTTGGCTAACATCTCTTTCGGTGGTAATTGTCCCAGGATCCCCATTCTCTTTGAATATAGATTCCCGTAATAAGCCACAATCCGGTTGGTGGGTAATAAAGCTCCAGGCATTGGATACGGTTGCTTCTTTACTGGCCAGCGCCCGGTCGTATCCCCGTTGGCAAGAGCAATGATCTTTTTGTTGTATATGGCAGTATCTGTTGGCTCATAGGCTGAAGTTGCCGGTTCTGCATTCTCTTTTGTCACCTCTTTACTCTCCGATTTACTCCCGGATGCGGTAGTCTTCTTCTGAGGATTGGTACAATTTGACAACAGGCCTGCAAGCGTCATTGCCACAGCAACCAGTAGAAATGTTCTTTTGTTCTTTTTCATTTGGTGTTTAAATCAGGGTTTGTAAAAAACGATACTTTAAAGGAGTGGATTAAAATTTTATATTCAAACAACATAATTGGTTGTTCTCTAAACTCATGCCAAAAATACAAAAAGATATTTGTTAATCCTGTAAAATGGAAATAAAAAATTAGGTTGCTCTATAATTATTGTGATATTCTAAATCCACCTGGACACACCATAAATCATTCATTTAATTCTAAAATGTTTTTTTTTATAGACTAAAATTGCATAAATTTGTAAATAATAATCAAAAACAATATAATGAAAAAAACGATTACTTTTATTTTTATGTCGTGTTTTATAATTTCACTTACTGCTCAGGAATTTAAAACGAAAGAAACGGAAATCTTTTCAACCCTAACATGTAGTCTGTCTTCTAATGAAAGGTTTTCATCTGATGGTACTTCAATTTATAACAACCTTATTTTACAAATCAACAACGAAAAGTATAATTACATAAATGACTTAATTAATCTATACGTTGCTAACCCTGACGAAATGATGAAATTCTTGAATTACATTGTGACTTTTACAGAAACAGGGGAAGAAAAAGTCTCACAGTCTTACAAAAATATGTCGCTATATATTGATAAAAAAAGAAGAGGTTGTATGGTAACTGTTGACAATGGATATTACATATTTAAGAAAAGAGACTTAATAGGAATGCAATTAGCCTGTAAAGAATACATTGCAAAAAAATAGACAAATCTTTTATACATACTTTTATTCAGTAGCAAATGATAGAAGATAGAGATTATGATAGCATGGATTTAGATATGGACCAAATACAGGTTTATTTAATGAGTGGAAAGCGAACCCCTCAAAATATAAATGAAAGGGAATTATTAAAACAGATTAGAGAGATAGAAGCAAAAGGCAGGGTGGTAGACGTTTTGTCAAACGGAATCTAAAAAGCAAATAAAAAAGAGAGATGAAAGTCTCTCTTTTTTTATTTGTAATCTTTTGATAAATAGCAATCTGTTAAAGTGTAGTGCCAATAGAAAAGATTCAAAAAACAAGCACTAACTGTATGTGTATTTGTATGAAAAAAAATAAACCCACTGTAAAACAAACGTTTACAGTGGGTTTTGTTGTCTCACAAGGATTCGAACCTTGACAGGCAGATCCAGAAACTACAGTGCTACCATTACACCATGAGACAATACACTTTATCT
>Ga0302208_10001418_pt1 | contig 10199 bp, 9 predicted proteins | sample II_Fen_E2_3_FD_194577 | JGI IMG/M metagenome (GOLD analysis project Ga0302208, IMG submission 194577) | Peat permafrost microbial communities from Stordalen Mire near Abisko, Sweden - II_Fen_E2_3 | ecosystem: Environmental > Terrestrial > Soil > Wetlands > Permafrost | place: Sweden: Abisko...
AAGAACATTCAGACAGCCTTGGTTTTTACACGTACCAAACATGGCGCTGACAAAGTTGTTAAGACCTTGGTCAGGCAGCAAATCAAATCAGAAGCCATTCACGGCAACAAATCGCAGAATGCCAGACAGCGGGCATTGACCAATTTCAAGGAACAACAGATTCGCGTTTTGGTTGCAACGGACATTGCTGCCCGTGGCATCGACATCAGCAACCTGGACTGCGTCATCAATTATGAAATTCCCAACATTCCCGAAACATATGTGCATCGTATCGGACGTACCGGACGTGCAGGTGCCAAGGGAGTTGCCTATTCCTTCTGTGATAAGGAGGAAAAAAACTACATCAAAGACATCGAAAAATTGATTGGCAAAAAAATTGCCGTTTCAAAAGCCGATTTCTGAACAATTCTCCCTATCTTTAACAATTATAACTAACCCACCTATCATTAATGGCGAAATCGCAGGAAACTTACAACAAGAAAGAAAAAGAAAAGAAACGTTTGCAAAAACGTCAGGAAAAAGCAGCAAAGACTGAAGAACGCAAATCCAACCCCGGTGCAAGCGACTTTGACAGTATGATTGCTTATGTCGATGAATACGGCAACATCACCAGCACACCTCCGGATCCCACCCGAAAACTCAAAGTTGTGGCTGAGAACATTGAAGTTTCCGTTCAAAAACGGGAAGATGTCTATGTCGACCCCATTCATAATGGCAAGGTCGATTTCTTCAACAGTTCCAAAGGTTTTGGTTTCATCCGTGAAATCGGTAGCGATGAGCGTTATTTCGTGCATGTCAGCGGCATTTTGCAGACTGTCGTAGAGGGCGATGCGGTCACTTTTGAAGTGGAACGCGGTCCCAAAGGAATGACGGCCGTGAGCGTTAAGAAAGTCTGAACGTTCTTGCGAATTACAGAAGAAAACCGTTCTTTTGTACCTCCAAATCGATTGTTGTTATTTATGCAGAAAATTGTATATGTCATTGGTGTGTTCGACCTATTCCATTCCGGACACGTTCGCCTTCTCCAAAGAGCCAAAGCACTGGGCGACAAGCTTATTGTAGCCATTAACGGTGATGAAATGGTGGCACAATACAAACGAAGACCTTATTTGAACGAAGAAGAACGGCTGGAGGTTGTTCAATCTTGCCGGTATGTGGATGAAGCGTTCATCATTCGTGAATTCGATAATAAAGAGCAGATCATCAAACATGGGATCAACATTATTGTTCATGGGGATGACTGGAAAGGTGATTCCTATCTGCAGCAGATCAGGGTCACTCCAGAATTTGTAAAAGAGCATGGCGTTGAACTCAAATTTCTGCCCTATACCAATGGAATCAGTACTTCTGATTTGATCAACCGCATTAAAAACACCTGAAATGTTTTATAGAGACGTCAGCCTTCCGGCGATCGTAGAGATCGGCAAAAACAAAGCCCATGATCTGGGCGCTTTGCTGAACAAGAATCATTTGTATTTTGAAAAACTGATTTTGTTCACACAGAAGGAGTTGGCAGAACTTTTTCATGATTTCTTAAACGAACAATCCTTTTATCGAGTCGTCATTATTCAGGGTGGCAATTTCGAGGAAATAGACGAGGTGGTCTATGAAGAATGCTTTAATGATGCCTTGTTCATCGCCTTCGGCGGCGGCAGCGTCATTGACTTTGTCAAGATGTATGCTACCAAACATCAGAATCAATTCATCAGCATGCCTTCCACCCTTACCAACGATGCCATCTACTCTCCGATTGCGCGTTTGACCGTGAACGGTGTGAAAAAGAGCCATGGTGTGAAATCGCCCATCGGTATCATCGTGGATACGGACATCGTCAAGCAATCTCCAGAATTGTTTTTGATTGCAGGTGTCGGAGACCTCATTTCCAACCTGAGCGCTGTCAAGGACTGCATACTTGGCATCGACGCGCTTGGCGAAAAAATCGACAATTTCTCGATGTATCTGTCGAAATCCTGTGTGGACGGCATCTTGCATTTTGAACGTAAAGACATTTTCACGGACGAATTCATTGAAAAACTGTCCATTGGACTTATTCTTTCAGGTTTATCCATGAACCTTTCCCAATCCTCCAGACCTGCCAGTGGTTCTGAACATTTAATCAGTCATGCCATTGACGAATACTTTCCTGAAAAATCCACACTTCACGGACTACAAGTTTCCTGGGCGCAACTGATGGTAGAAAAACATGTTCGCAAGGATGATGCCGACTATGAAAAACTACATTTATTTTTCGAAAGAATCGGCTTGATGCAAGCCTTCGACGAAAACATCCGTTTTTCGGAAATGGAATTCTTTGATCTTCTGCCGCTGGCCATCAAAACACGTAAGCGATACACCGTGCTGGACGTGTACTTCAATCGTGCCTAAAACCCGCTCCAGTTCTTAATTTTAGTTAAACTTTCCGTGTTTTTATACCACGGTTTGTAACCTTTCGTTTGTTATACAGTCATAGTGTAGGGCTATGATAATCTAGTGCCATATTAAACACTTTCTGTACGCCCGAATGTCTGTCATGAACAAACTTCCCTTGCTCTTAGTACTACTTATTTTCGGACTGATCGTGACTTCTTGTCAAGACACGGAAAAAAAGGAAATTCTCATCAATCACATTGCACATATTAATTTTGAAGATATACTGACAGTAGACGGTACGGTGAATGCCGTTCGCTCCGTCACCATGACCTGTCCGCAACAGCTGGAAGGAGAAATCGTATACCTGATTGAGGACGGAACATACGTTCATGCGGGTGATTTGGTTTGTCAGTTAGAAAACCGTGAAACCCAGGATGTCATCGATCAGTTGGCAATTGCAGTGGAAAATGCCAAAGCCAATCTGACCAAGACCAAGGCCAACCTCGAAATGCGATATGCTCAATTGGATGCGCAGGTCAAGACGAATGAAGTGCAAACTTCCATTGCAAACCTTGATTCACTCCAATTGATCTATGCCTCACCCGTTCAGCGACGTGTTAAAGAACTGGAACTTCAGAAAGCCGCCATCATCAAAAATAAACTGACCAAAAAGCTGAAAGCGCTTGACATCATCAATAAAAACCAGATCAAACGCATGGAGCTTCAGATTAAAAGTCAGGAAAACCGCCAATCCATGATCATGGCCATCATAGATCAGATGACCATCAAGGCAACCCAATCAGGAATGGCGATGCGGGCTATTTCCTACCGAACTGATAAAACCGTTCAAGAAGGTGATGAAGTTTGGGACAACATGCCACTGGTCAACATTCCGGACATGACGGAAATGAAAGTGAAGATCTTGGCCTCGGAATCCAGTTATAAACGAATGAACATCGGTGACAGGGTGGAATATACCTTTGACGCGATGCCCGGGAATGTAGCCTCGGGAAAAATCTTAAGCAAAGCACCGATCGGACAGCCCATCACCCGAAATTCCAAAGTCAAATTCTTTGAAGTGGAAGCATCCATGGATAAGTCCAAGGTGTTGCCCACTCCTGGATTATCCGTTTCTTGCAACGTTATCCTGCAACGAGTCAAGGATACCATTGTCGTACCTCAAATTGCTATTTTCGATGAGGACTCCATTAAAGTCGTTTATGTCAAACAAGAGAAAGGCTATGAAAAACGCCAAATAAATATTGGACCCTCATCACCCAAATTGGCCGTCATAGCCAAGGGTTTGACCGGCAAGGAAAGTCTTTCGCTGATTAAACCATCGTCGGCTTCGGTCAAAAAAACGACCTTGTTGCCGGTTTCCACCCGAAAAATTAAAAAGTCGGCAAAAGCTCCTGCCAAGATTTCAGCCAACATAAAGAACATCAAACCCAACCTATGAGAAAACTAACAATGCTTTTGTGCACCGCCATATTACTGTTTTCCTGCAACAAGGAGAAAACAGTGGAAGTTCCTGTCAGCAAGGCGGTTAAAGGCACTTTTTATCTGGATGTGATTGAAACGGGCGAAATCCAGGCCATTCAGTCCATCAACGTCACCTCGCCCAACATTTCTTGGAGGTACGGCAATTTGAAAATCACACAAATAGTCAAGGACGGAAAAGAAGTGGTGGAAGGTGACACGTTGCTTGTTTTCGACCCTTCGGAGGTGAAGAAGGCAATTGTAGAGGCTGAAGGTCGATTGGAGATGAGTTATGCTGAACTGGAAAAGATGAAAGCGCAGCAACAATCGGATTTGGAAGAGCAAAAGGCTGATTATGAAGTTACTCGCCTTTCGCAGGAAATTTCAAAGATCCAATTTGAATCGGCCACGTACGAAGCCAACATCACACGCAAGGAAATTCAGCTCAAACTTGACCAGGCAAACATTGCTATGGCTCGTGCCAAAGAACAGATTGAAAATCAAATCAAGATACAAGCGGAAGATGTCAAGCAAAAAATGCTTTCCATCGAGCAAGACAAGACCAGATTGAAAGAAGCGAATGAAACCTTGGCCAAACTTTTTCTGTCTTCCCCCTCTTCCGGAATCGCCATCATCAACAAAAATTGGAGCAGTGATGCTAAATTTCAGGTCAGTGATCAGTGTTGGTCAGGCCAAAACATCATTCAGCTTCCGAACCTGAAGAAATTGAAAGCCACCGTTCAGATCAACGAAGTCGATATCTCCAAAGTCACCAAAGGTCTCAAAGTGGAAATCAAGCCCGATGCTTTTTCGGACAGTGTCTATGCAGGTGAAGTACTGACAGTGGCCAATTTGGCTGTCAATAAGGAAGGTTCCTCCAAAATCAAGGTATTCCCGGTAGACATCCTGATCAAGGATGGCAGTAAAAAATTATTACCCGGACTTTCCGTCAGTTGCCGTTTACTTGTGCGCAAAATCGACAATGTGGTCTATATCCCCATCGATGGCGTTCAAACCAACGGTGTGGAAGAATATGTGTATGTGAAAACGAAAAAAGGCTTTGAAAAAGTGGTTGTGGAAACGGGTGTTTCCAACACGGACCACATTGTCATCACCAAAGGGTTGAAAGCCGGTGACGTTGTGGCCATGGCCGATCCGTTCGCTGTCAAGGAAGCCAAGGGAACCAAGGATTCCAAAGAAACCAAACCTACCCAAAACGAAAAGGCAAAATGAAGCGGAAACTAAAAGGGCTTGGATTGTTGGCTCCGGCATTAATTTCGTTGATGGTTGCCTGCTCAGGTAATCCATTGGACAGCTATAAGATCAATAAGGGTACCTTTCACCAAACGGTGATAGAAACTGGTGAGTTGGCAGCAGTCGAAACCAAGGCTTTTGTTATGCCTCGCTATGGTGACTATTGGTACCAGATGAAAATAATCGGCATTCTGGATCACGGAACCGAGGTGAAGGCAGGAGATTCCATCATTCAACTCGATCCCACTGAGGTCAAGAAAGTGATCATCGATCTGGAGGGTCAATTGGAAACCGAACAGGCCAACATGGACAAGTTGTTGGTGAACCAGAGCAACCGGCGTGCCGAATTGGAAACCAGTCTGAAAACTGGGTTGGCTTCGTTCAACCTCAAGAAACTGGAAATGGAATATACCAAGTTTGAATCCAATCAAATCAAAAAATCGAAGGAGCTTGAATTCGAACAAGAAAAAATTGGCTTTGCCAAGACAAAGCGGGCCATCGATTTCAACAAAACTGTAGAGAAAAACGATCTGATCATTCAGAAAATCAAGATCAACCAAATCAAGAAGGAAATAAAAGGCGCCTATGATGTCTTACCCAGATTGACCATTCGCACACCGATTCCAGGTATTTTCCAGATTGCACGCAACCGAAGGAATGGTTCCTCGTTGAAAATTGGCGACCAGATATACCAGGGCACCAACATGGGCAATGTGCCCAACTTGACTAAAATGAAAGTGGAAACGCAGATCAACGAATTTGATTATGAAAAAATAGCGGTGGGACAAAAAGTCATCGTCCGGCTCGACGCATTGCCCGATGTCGCTTTTGATGGAGAAGTCACGTTGATTGAAAAACTTTGTTACCGCAAGGACGATAAGTCCAAACAAAAGGTTTTCGACGTGGAAGTAAAGATTCTGGATCAGGATGAACGGCTGAAACCTGGGATGACGGTTAGTTGCGAATTCTTCTGCAAGGAGTTGAAGAATGTCGTTTATGTACCTCTGAACTGCATAGATACAACAGAAACAGGCAATTGCGTGTATTTGAAAAAAGGCAACGGGTATATTCCCGTCCACGTCAAGATTGGTCCTTCCAACAATACCCAAATCGTCATTTACGGCGATTTCAAGAAAGGTCAGCGTTTGGTTCCCGTTGATGAAATCCAGAAAGATTAAACCCAGGAAAATTAAACACGATGCAATACGAAGAAAACATACGGGTCGCCATCGCAGGTCTGACCGATCATAAGTTCCGCTCCTTCCTCACTATGTTGGGCATCATTTTCGGAGTGGCATCGGTTATTTCCATGCTTTCCATTGGTGAAGGGGCTAAAAGGCAGGCTATTGCCAAATACCAAGACTTGGGGGTGAACAATATTATCATTCGCGACAAGCAATTGACCGACCAGGAACTAGAAGAAGTTCGGGCAAAATTCTCCCAAGGTTTATCCATTACCGACGCCCAAGTCATTAAGGAAGTGGTACCCGGTGTAAAGCGTGTTGCACCTCAGGCTGAAATCAATACGGACGTCAAATACGGTGACAAGTCTTCCAAGTCGACCATCATCGGCATCACGCCCGATTACATCCAGATGCTCAATTTCACGACTGACAAGGGTATTTTCATCAATGAAGACCATTACAAACGAAACTTGAAGGTTTGCGTTCTGGGAGCAGGTGTCGCCAAAGCCTTGTTTCAGCAACAGGATGCTGTCGGAAAGATGGTCAAGGTGGACGACCAGTGGTTGGAGGTGATTGGGGTTCTGAAATCAAAGGCTGTATTTACAGAAACGGTGGGCGAACTGGCCTCTCGTGATCTGAATACGGACATTTACGTACCGCTCACAACCTTTTTAAACCGCTTTTCGCAGGAAAACGTTCTGACCAGCCAAGTGCAGCAAATAACTGTTCAGGTGGAAAGCTCGGAAAAGCTGATGGAGATTGCCGATTTGATTCGCGGCATACTCATCCGTCACCATTTCAACAATGTGGATTATTCTCTTGTCATCCCGTATGAATTGCTCAAACAGGAAGAAAAGGAAAGGCAGATATACAACTTTTTACTTGGAGCCATTGCCGCCATTTCGTTGGTGGTGGGCGGCATCGGTATTATGAACATCATGCTGGCCACCGTCATGGAGCGGACCCGTGAAATCGGCATTCGAAGGGCCATCGGCGCCAAGAAGTCGGACATTATGAGCCAGTTTGTGACGGAAGCCGTAGCCATTAGTATCACAGGCGGCATCATCGGGGTCATCCTGGGTGTGAGTCTGTCGCTCACCATATCGCTTTTCACGGACGTAAACACCTACATTCGACCGTACTCCGTCATCATTGCCTTTGGATTTTCGGTACTGGTCGGTATCAGCTTCGGCTACCTGCCCGCCAAGAATGCCGCCAACTTGAAACCCATCGATTCCATCCGCTACGAATAAAACAAAAAAAAATGCTGATTGAAATAAGAAATCTTTCCAAAAAATACGTGATGGACGATGTGGAGGTCGATGCCTTGAAAACCATTGACCTAAAGATTGAACAGAATGAATATGTTGCCATTATGGGACCTTCCGGTTCCGGCAAATCGACATTGATGAACATCATTGGTTGTCTGGACACACCGACTAGCGGGAATTACCTGTTTAGAGACGTAGATGTGAGTAGTCTTGACGATGACACGCTTTCGGTGATGCGTAATAAGGAAATCGGTTTTGTATTTCAGAATTTCAACCTGCTTGCTCGCATGAGTTCCATCCACAATGTGGAACTGCCTTTGATTTATGCAGGCATACACAAGTTGGAACGCAGGGAACGTGCACTGAAAGCTTTGGACAGGGTCGGTCTGGCTGACCGCATCAACCACAAGCCCAGCGAACTGAGCGGCGGACAGCGGCAACGTGTGGCTATTGCCAGAGCATTGGTTACCAACCCTGGCATCCTACTGGCTGATGAACCCACCGGCGCTTTGGACTCTAAAACCGGCGATGAGATCATGGAACTGTTCAACAAACTGCATCAGGAAGGCAACACCATCATTCTGATCACACACGAACAGGAAATTGCCGACCATGCCCACCGTACCATTTTTATCAAAGATGGACTAATTCATTCCGACAAAGCCAACATCAAGACCAAAGAATCATTATGAAAAAAATCATCTTTTTAACAATGGCATTGACCTGCACGTTACCTGCTATTTTTGCGGATACGTATCAGTTGGATTTGGAAAAAAGCATCGAAATCGCTAAAGAAAAAAGTTTTGATATGCTACGATTGAAGCAAAGTCTGAAAATCGCAGAATACAATTTAAAATCGGCGACCAGCAAATTCAAAACGCAGATAGATATGGAATTGGTGGTACCCAGCATCAATCGAGCCATTACTCCTAACACCAATGACCAAGGTATCACAACGCTTCAAAAAACGAATTATACGAGAAATTCCGGCACGTTAAACATAATACAGCCACTTCCAACAGACGGAAATATCACCGTCGAGTCTTCGATATCGAATCGTGACGATTTTCAAAACGATAAACGAAGCTCCCAACTTTTTACGTCACTGCAATTAACTCAACCCATCAATTCGTTGTTTGGTTATAACAATATCAAAGCTCAATACAAACAGGCTATGCTGGCTTACGAACAGTCTCAAAAAAGCATGAAACGTGAAGAGCTTAACTTAACCTATAACGTTACGGATGCATTCTTCAGTATGATTTCCGTCCAAAAAAGAAAAGAAATTGCAGGTTTAAACTTGGATCGACAGAAAGAAGCTTATACGATAGCTAAAAATAAATTTGATGCTGGACTGATCAAAGAAGTAGATGCCTTGCAAATGGAAGTTGACCTGGCCGCAGCTCAGAATGATTATGATCTTGCATTGGTGAATCAAAGTTCAACCTTAAATTCATTCAAAGCCGTTTTAGGTCTTTTACTTACAGATAGTGTAACACTTAGTAGCGAACTAAAATATAATGTAGTCATAATTGATCCGAAAGAAGCCGTTGAATTGGCGATGAAGAACAGGTTGGAAATCCGTGATCAGGAAATTAAGATAGAACTCGCAAAACTTAAAATCAAACAAACGAAAGCAGCTGGAATGGTTATGGGCAGTCTTATAGCCAACATTCAAAAGACTGGTTCCAATGGGTCACAAGGCCAGCCACTTTCAAACAGTCTGAATAGCACTTTCAATACATCTGCCACCGACTATTTAAGCCGCCGAAGTCCAGACTATGTCGTGGGTTTAAATATCAAAATACCAATTCTGGATTGGGGAGACAATAGAGCTCAGGTTAGCAGAACCAAAGCTGAACTTCAGCAAGACCTTTATACTCAGGATGAAACAAAGCGAAACATCGAACGGGAAGTCCTAAATTTAGTGGAAGAGCTCAACAGTAGTCTTAAACGTCTCCAATTGCTTGAAAAAAACGTTTTGGTCGCTGAAAAAAGCTTTGAAATCACACGTCAGCGTTTTTCAGATGGAAACATTGACAGTCAAGCACTTGCGCTCGAACGAGAACGTTTAAACGGAGCTTATACTTCACACTTGAGTGCCTACATCAATTATCAGTTGATGCTGGCCGACATCATGCGAAAAACATTTTTTGATTTTCAACGGGATAAAGCAATAAATTAATACGATCACCATGTCAACTAAAAACTGGACAATAGACAACATCGCCGACCAAACCGGCAAAACGATTTTGATTACCGGTGGAAACAGTGGTATCGGACTGGAAGCAGCCAGGGTGCTGAGTTTGAAAAATGCCGAAGTGATTCTGACGGCACGTTCGGAAGAAAAAGGTTCGAAAGCAGTTGAAAGCATTAAAAGCAAATTTTCTACAGCGAAAGTTAGCTGGATGATATTGGATTTGGCTGATTTGGATTCCGTTCGGGCGTTTTCAAAAGACTTCCACGCCAAATACACCAAATTGGATGTCCTCATCAACAATGCTGGAGTCATGTATCCTGCTTCCAGGGAAGTAACCAAGCAAAATTTCGAACTTCAGTTCGGGACTAACCATCTGGGGCACTTCGCATTGACAGCCTTATTATTGGACTTACTCAAGGCCACACCGGGTTCCCGTATTAC
>Ga0302208_10001423_pt1 | contig 10190 bp, 9 predicted proteins | sample II_Fen_E2_3_FD_194577 | JGI IMG/M metagenome (GOLD analysis project Ga0302208, IMG submission 194577) | Peat permafrost microbial communities from Stordalen Mire near Abisko, Sweden - II_Fen_E2_3 | ecosystem: Environmental > Terrestrial > Soil > Wetlands > Permafrost | place: Sweden: Abisko...
GGGTAAAAGACATTTCATGGCTACCGGGACATCCACTACCTGAATGATCGTGTTTTGAAGAAACCGGTGCATTGTGTACCGACGAGAAATCCACTGCGACCTTGTTTTGCTTTAACCACATGACACCCTGTTTAAGCAGGTCGAACTCACCATGGTCTTTCAAATGTTTGAGGTGTGCCAGGATGGTTTTCTCCCCTTTGGGTACCATCCGTTGCATGGTGGCTATTTCGTCGTATGGTTCTGCTTCCCGTTCTTCCAGTGCAATAGCACCTACCGGGCATTCACCGATACATGCACCCAATCCGTCGCAATACAGTTCACTTACCATGCAGGCCTTACTGTCTATCAGTTGCAGTGCACCCTCATGGCAGCCTGTTATACATCCTCCACAACCGTTGCAAAGTTCTTCGTCTATTTTTATTATGGTTCGTTTCATCTTTACTTTGTGATATTAACTTCGTGATACTATATGAACTGATATTTATTTAGCCATATCAGATCGCTGTCTTATAAAATGGTAAATAGTAAATGAAAAAATAGTAAATGGTTTTATCCTTTTATCATGATTAACAGCATTTTGAATTTCTCCAATGCTACTACTGCATGTGGGATATTAGCAGGCATAATGATACTTTCACCGATTACCAGTATGTTTTTGTTACCATCGATGGTAACTTCTGTCTTACCTTCCAGTACCTGCAGGATGGCATCAAACGGAGCCGTATGTTCACTGAGCATTTCACCCTGATCGAAGGCAAAAAGAGTTACATTGCCTTTATCATTGCGCAAGAGGATTTTACTTACTATAGAACCATCGGCATACGCCACGCTTTCGGCAAAACTGAATTTCTCAGCTTTTGGGAATTCTTTCTTTTCCATTTTCTTAAGTTTAAAGGGTTTTTTACAGTTGGGTATTTATAAAGTTGGAAAGACAAACATTCCAATCATTAGTACGCCACAAATGTATAGCTACTAGAACAAATAAAGTGTAACCAATGTTACACCTGAAATTTTAGTTGTATTTTTGTGGAAATTAATATAATTAATCGTAGATGTTTAATGATCTGTTTGTTACCCAATAAGTATTTACCTGCCAGCATCCTGGTAATTATTAATTATTAATTGTTAATTACTTAGCTACTGTTATAAAATAAAGAAGATGAAGAAAGAAGATTTAGCTTCCTGCCCTATTTGCAGTAAAATTCAGATTGATGACCAGGAACAATTTTTGTTGGATTTGAAATGCACGATGAATGTATACCCTAAAAACTACCTGATTGTACGGCAAGGGGATGTGTGTGACAGCCTTTATATGCTCACCATGGGATCGGTGAAAACGGAAATGATTACTGAAAACGGAAATATACTCGGGATTGAAATTATAAAAGCACCTCGCCCGTTGGCACCTGCATTCTTATTCTCGGACAACAATCATTTTCCGGTGGATGTAACTGCCTTGGAAGAAGTGGAGATTATGAAGATCCCCAAGGCTGAAATTATGAGGTTGATGATGACCAATCCTGATTTTATGAAACAGTTCCTGACCCATAATTCAAACCGTACCCAATTCCTGACAAACCGGCTGCAAATGCTATCTATCAAGACTATAAAAGGAAAGGTGGCTCACTTCTTACTGGAACAGGAAACTGCTGGTGGAAAAAGTTTCACCATTAGCAGGAATCAGACGGAATTAGCCGATTTCTTTGGAATAGCACGTCCATCACTTGCAAGGAGCTTGTCTGAGATGGTACTGGATGGAATTATTGCAATCAAAAAAAAGGAATATACCATTTTGGATGTTAAACGTCTAAGAGAGTTGTTAGTATAAAGACATTTACTATTTATGCATTTACTATTTACTATTTGTTCCTGAATTTAAAGGTAGTAAAACAAAAAAGGGTCGCAATGTGCGACCCTTTTTGTTTTCATTTCATTCTACTTCAGAAAATCGGTCCGCATAGGACTGAATGTATCAATCAAAAGTCCGGCTTCAAGGCAAACAACCCCGTGTGGCACATTGGGTTCCATATAAAGTCCATCACCGGTCTTTACTACTTTCTTTACTCCATCGATATCAAATTCAAAAACTCCGCTGACCACGTACGAACACTGACGGTGAATATGAGCATGTACTGCACCTACCCCTCCTTTTAGAAAATCTATTTTTACCAACATCATCAGGTCATCAAATCCTAAAATCTGACGGCGCATGCCATCATTGATCTGTACCCATTCATTCTCAGCGTCAAAGATAAAATTCTTACTCTTGTTCATATGATTTAGTTTTTAAGAATTAATTCTGGTCTCTTCCTTCGTAATAATTAATAAAAGCCTGATTTACCAGCCTGTTTCCACCGGGAGTTGGATAATTTCCAGAGAAATACCAGTCACCCGAATGGTTGGGACAAGCAAGGTGAAGCCCTTCAATTGTCTGATAGACCAACTCTACCGGACAATCAACATCGGATGGTGTCAGCATTTCGGCTATTTTCACGGATACTTCATCCTGTGTAAATGGTTTGTATATTTCAGTGACATAATTTATCACCTGTTCTTTCGGTAAATGTTCCTGTTCTTTTGACTTCCGGTATACCTCGTCAATAATGTGTTGTCTTCCGGATTCTTTTAATAACTCAATGGCAGCCCTGAAAGCACAGAACTCATTCATTCGTGCCATATCAATACCATAATAATCGGGATAACGAACCTGAGGAGAAGATGATACTATCACAATCTTCTTTGGTTCCAACCGGTTGAGTATGGTCAGAATACTTTGTTTAAGTGTCGTTCCACGAACGATAGAGTCATCAATGGCTACCAGGTTATCGACTTTGCCACGACGGATTGACCCATAGGTAATATCATAAACGTGCGTTGCCAGGTCATTACGCTCATTATTATTTGAAATAAAGGTTCGTAATTTTATATCCTTGATTAACACCTTCTCAACCCTGATATGTTTATTGGTTGCAGCTTTAATCCCATCTTTCATACCAAAGAATGCTACTTCGGCCGTATTGGGAATAAAAGAGAAAACCGTATTTTCCATATCATTATCAATGGCTTTAAGAATAGGAGCACTTAATGATTCACCTAATTTTTTACGTTCACGGTAAATATCCAGATCACTTCCCCGTGAAAAGTAAATCCGTTCAAAAGAGCACGGAGTAATTTCGGGAGAAGCCTCACGAATGGTTTCAAATTGAATTTTACCATTCTTTTTGATGATCATGGCTTCACCGGGTTTCAATTCATGAATATCTTCTTCTTTTACGTTCATGGCTGTCTGAATTACCGGACGTTCAGAGGCTGTAACTATTACCTCATCATCGGCATAATAGAAGGCTGTACGGATACCTTTTGGATCCCTGAAGACAAATGAATCACCATGACCTAACATACCGCAAATGACATATCCACCATCCCAGTGACGTTCGGACTTGCGAATAAAGGAGGCAATATCCAGTTGATCTTCAATTTTTCGGGTAATAACTACGTCGTTTGTGTACCGTTGCTTTATCAGATCATATTCAGCCTGAACTTCCCTGTCTAATTGATTCCCAAGCGACTCTAGCATAAGGAAGGTGTCTGCTTTTTCCCTGGGGTGTTGTCCCTGTGCAGTTAAATGGTCGAATATCTCATCGACATTCGTCAGGTTGAAGTTTCCTGCAAGCAGCAATGTCCTGGCCTTCCAGTTATGACGGCGTAAAAAGGGATGAATATAAGACAATCCGCTTTTCCCGGTTGTACTGTAGCGTAAATGTCCAAGGTAAAGTTCACCTGCAAATGGATTGTCAGCTTTACAATCCATTGGATTGCTAAAATCAGCATTGCCCGATTGAACCATATCTTTATTAATCTTGGCAAAAATATCCTGTATTGCATTTTTTCCCTCCATGCGTTCACGCCAGATATATTCTTCTCCCGGAGGCATATCGAGCTTTACAGTTGCAAGTCCTGCACCTTCCTGTCCCCTGTTATGTTGCTTTTCCATGAGCAGGTACATTTTTTGTAAACCGTACTGCCACGATCCATATTTTTCCTGATAATAATCCAATGGCTTTAAAAGCCTAATCATTGCGATACCACACATAAAAATGAATTTGAAAATTTGAAAATGAACTAATAAACCTAGTCAACACTTAATACTCAACCAACATAAATAACTTAATCAATACCAATAAATAACATAACAAACAAAAAACCCCAACGATTGACGCAGGGGCTGTTTTTTACATTATTCAACAGTTACAGACTTAGCAAGATTTCGCGGTTGATCGACGTCACATCCTTTTACCACTGCTATATGATATGCCAGCAACTGCAAAGGAATAGCCGCCAACAAAGGCACAAGACACTCTACTGTGTCGGGTATGAAGATGCTGTAATCAGACAAATTGCTGACCACCACATCGCCTTCAGTTACTATTGAAATAATTTTCCCTTTACGGGCTTTAATTTCCTGTATGTTACTCACCACTTTTTCGTACATACCAACACTAGGTGCTATAACCACTACAGGCATTTCCTGGCTGATAAGTGCAATAGGGCCGTGTTTCATCTCAGCTGCCGGATATCCTTCAGCATGGATATACGAAATTTCCTTCAGTTTTAATGCACCTTCGAGTGCTACAGGGAAATTATATCCACGGCCTAAATAAATGAAGTTCTGGGCATAGGTAAAGGTTTTTGAAAACTCAGCGATCACAGCATCCTGTTTCAATATGTCTTTAATTTTTTCAGGAATACGTGCCAGTTCGTATACTATTTTCAGGTAATCTTCCTGGCTTATTGTTCCTTTTTCTTTTCCTATGATCAACGCTAGCATAGTAAGTACCGTCACTTGTGCGGTGAATGCTTTGGTGGAAGCAACCCCTATTTCAGGTCCGGCATGCGTATAACAACCAGAATGGGTGTTGCGGGGGATAGAAGATCCTACCACATTACATATCCCAAAAATAAATGCACCCTTCGACTTGGCTAGTTCCACTGCCGCTAAGGTATCAGCCGTTTCACCCGATTGGGATATTGCAATAACAATATCGTCCTGGTTGATAACCGGTTTGCGATATCTGAATTCAGAAGAGTATTCTACTTCTACAGGTATTCTTGCAAATTCCTCAATCGCATATTTCCCTATTAATCCGGCGTGCCATGATGTTCCGCAGGCAGTAATAATAATTCTTTTGGCTTTCAGAAACTTTTCCTTGTTGTCAATAAAACCTGCCAGTGTTATATTATTTTCATCAATATTAACCCGACCTCTCATACTGTCGCTCAACGTCTTGGGTTGTTCGAATATCTCCTTGATCATAAAATGCGGGTAACCGCCTTTTTCCAACTGACTCAGGGTCATTTCGAGCTTCATTACCTCCGGTGTCTTTTCAATATTCCCGATAGTTCTGATTTTTAATCCTTTGCCACGTTCCAATGTAACAATTTCTTCTTCTCCGATATAAACAACTTTGTTTGTATACTCAATAATCGGAGTTGCATCTGAAGCTAAAAAGTATTCATCTTCACCAATTCCAACTACTAACGGACTTCCTTTTCGTGCAGCAACAATTAAATCAGGGTGACCTTTTTCAATTACAGCAATGGCATATGCTCCGACAACCTGGTTAAGGGCCAGTTGAACAGCAGTAGTTAAGTCAACTTTATTCGATTTTTTAATATATTCGATAAGTTGCACAAGGACTTCAGTATCTGTTTCACTGCTGAATGTAAATCCGTGTTTCTTTAAACTCTCTTTTAATACAGCATAATTTTCAATGATCCCATTATGTATGATGGCCAACTCTTCCGATTGGGAAAAATGCGGGTGTGCATTCACCTGATTTGGTTCTCCATGTGTTGCCCAACGAGTATGCGCAATACCTATTGTACCTTCAATATCTTTTTGCTCGGCAAAATGTACCAGATCCGAAACCTTACCCTTTGCTTTATATACATTCAGGTTGCCATTATTCAACAAAGCTATTCCTGCACTGTCATATCCTCTGTATTCAAGTCTACGAAGTCCTTTTATAAGAATAGGATAAGCCTGTTTATTTCCAATATAACCTACAATTCCACACATAGTCTTTCTGTTTTTATTAATTATATTATTTTCCTTAGTCGCTCTAATGATATAAGGGTGTTTTCCCGACTGCCAAAACCAGTAAAACGCATGTATCCTTCTCCTGATGGACCAAAGATAACACCTGGTGTTCCCACAATGTGGCATTCGTATAACAATTGCTGGAAAAATTTCCACGAAGGTTGATTATCCGGAGTCTTAAACCAAATGTATGGAGAACTGATTCCTCCATATACTTCCAACCCTAATGAAATTAATTCATTTCTAATGAGAGAAGCATTGGTCAGGTAATAGCTTACTAATTCCTGGGTTTCAACCTTGCCTTTTCTTGAATAAACTGATTCTGCACCGCGTTGAACAACATACGAAACTCCATTTGTATAATTTGTATTACGACGGCTCCACAGTTTAATTAGCGGAACGTTTTCACCAAGTTTGGTGTATACCAGTAATTCCTGTGGAAAAACAGAGTAGCCACACCTTAGGCCTGTAAAACCTGCTGTCTTGGAATAGCTTCTTATTTCAATGGCTACCTTTTTAGCTCCTTTGATTTCGTAAATACTGCGGGGTACATCCGGTTCATTGATATAAGCCTGGTAAGCTCCATCATAAATAATTATACTTTGATGTTCAATGGCGTAATCAACCCAACGTTTTAGTTCTGTTTTGGTTATGACGGTTCCGGTCGGATTATTCGGATTACATAAATAGATTATATCTACTTTTTCAGATGGTAATTCAGGGACAAAGCCTGTTTCTTCCGTGCAACGCAAATAAACGATATTGCTCCATTTATGATCGTCATTCATGACTCCTGCCCGTCCGCTCATGATGGTTGCATTTTCATAAACCGGATATACGGGGTCGGAAATGGCAATGATATTATCCCTTCCCAACACATGGCCGATATTTCCGATATCCGATTTGGCACCATCATTAACAAAAATACTTTCCTTATCAAGAAAAACACCAATGGAACGATACTCTTTTAAAATCTTTTCAATAAGGAATTCGTATCCTTGTGGTGGACTATAGCCTCTAAATGTTTCAACCTGACTCATTTCATCCACAGCTTTGTGCATGGCTAATACAACTTCATTGGGCAGAGGTCTGGTAACGTCACCCACACCTAACCGGATAATCTGAGCGTTGGGATGTAGTATCTTAAATGCGTTAACACGCTTCTCTATTTCGTCAAAACAATAGATTTCGGGAGTCTTTAAATAATTCTCGTTTGCTAAAGCCATTCAAAGAAGGGTTATAAAAATGAGGTTGAAATACGACCGGAAATAAAGTGCAAAATTGCGCTTTTTTTTTCATTAATAAAAGCGTTTTGATCAAAAAGATTTGAACATTGACAGTTATTGATTCAATTCTTGTTAAAACACAAACGAATTAACCTTCTGCACTTATTTATTATAATTAGTAATACCAATTGGCAATCAACAGGTTAATTAATCACTAAATTTCGTATTATTTAGAGGATAAGGTCATTCATCTTTCATGTTCACGATCGTTCGGCCTTTTATTTTTCCATCTAAAATTAATGCAATGTGTTTTTTCAGTTCATTAAGGGTAATCTCACTATTTAGATCGTGCAGGTTGTCGGGTTTCCAGTCTGTTGCCAGTCTGTTCCATAAACTGGTTCTTTTCATTGATGGATAGTTTTGCGCTGAAATACCTATTAATGTATTACCCCGAAGAATAAAGGGGAACATGGTTGTATTGAGCTGAATGGAAGAAACGTTGCCACAGGTGGTTACTGCTCCCGAAGGTTTCAGTACCTTTAGTATATTTTCCAGAACAGGTCCACCAACCGTATCAATTGCCCCTGCATATTGTGCCGGTAGTAATGGCCTTTTGTCTGGTAACAGGAATGCATCTCTTGAGATTATTTCTGATGATCCCAGGCTTCGCAAAAAATCATATTCAGAGTCTTTTCCGGTTATTGCGACTGTCTGATAACCAAGTTTTACGAGTAAAGCCAGCGATACCGAACCAACTCCGCCGGTAGCTCCCGAAACTAGGATTTTTCCATCTTCGGGTTTAATCAGTTCGCTCAGGCGTAATACGGAAATACCCGCCGTAAAACCTGCTGTACCCAGTATCATCGATTCTTTCAGGGTCAGGCCTTCAGGAAGCTTTACAACCCATTGTGCCGGGACTCTTATGTATTGCCCGAATCCGCCTGATGTATTCATTCCCAAATCAAAACCCGTAACAATAACCTTATCTCCCGATTTAAACTGATCATTCTCCGATTGCACTATGATTCCTGCTGCATCTATTCCGGGCGTATGGGGGTATTTTTTCGTAACACCTTTATTCCCTGATGCCGAGAGGGCATCTTTATAATTTAAAGACGAATAATGCACCCGCACAAGTACGTCGCCGGCAGGTAAATCATCTGTCGAAAGGGATTGGATCATTTGTATGAATTCACCAGCCTGTTCTGATACAACAAGGCCTTTATAATGAATATTCTCCATGTTAAGTACATTAATAAATAAAAATAAAAACGTTGAAGTTACGAATACTTCAACGTTGTATGTGTTTAAAACAGCAATCGTGCTTTATTGTTTATTTTTTTTCGAAATTATTCTGCGGCTAAAGGTATTGATGAATCTTTCATGGAACATGTGCCTTCGAAAACTGCATCTGGTTCCACCAACAATATCCGTGTCTTTACATTTCCCTTTATATTTGCGGTACTACGTAACGACAATAGCTCTGAAACCGTAATATCTCCTTCAACAGTACCTATTATTTCAGCATTAACACATGTAATTGATCCTTTCAGAAAACCTTTTTGACCTATCACAACTTTCCCGTTACAGGTTATCGTTCCTTCCACATCTCCATCAATCCGGAAATCACTATCTGCAAAAATTTCACCTACAATTCTACTTCCGTTGGTTAGTGCATTATACATTGCACCGGTGTTTGTTACTACTTCTTTAGCCATGTTTCGTTCGTTAACTTTAATTTCAAAGTTCAAAAATACAGATTTCTTCTTGAATAAAAAAACAATTACTTAAAAGACAACCTTTAATTTTCACATTCATCGGCAAATACTTTCCTGCCTATTATAAAATTAACAGCTCATTCATGTTGTTTTGAAGTAAATATCTATTACTTTTGTGTAGACCTTTAGTTAACAAGTTTTACTAAATACCAATTTTCTTATAGCATTCAATAAAACAAATAAAATGGTTGAAGTCCAATCAAAGAAAGACCGTTATTATAAATTGTGTGATGACAGGGAGGATATTCCACTATTTATGCAAGCCTGGTGGTTAAATGCTGTCTGTAATAACAAAAATTGGAATATCTTGTTTTATGAAAAAAAAGATAAGATTTTAGGTGTAATGGTTTATTATTTTGTAATTAAATTTGGCTTCAAAATAATTATACAACCTAAACTTACTCAGTCAAGTGGCATTTGGATTGATTATCCGGTTAGTCTAACCTCATACGAAAAACTTAGTTTTGAAAAAGTTGTAATGACTAATTTGATTAACCAGCTAAATGAACTAAAGTTTTCATATTACGATCAAAACTTTCAGCCTTCCATCACTAATTGGCTCCCGTTTTTTTGGAAAGGCTTCTCACAATCCACCCGATATACATATCAGATTGTTGACATTTCAGATACTGAAAAATGTTATCAAAAATTCAGTTATGCCAAAAAGAAACAGATTTCAAAAGCAATAAAAAATCTCAGTATCGACTTTAACTTGTCAGGCGAAATGTTCTACGATGAACTACAACAAAATTTAAAATCATTGCACAAGACAGTCTATTATTCCAAAGAGTTGTTTTTAAAATTATATACCGATTGCATATCACGAAATCAAGGATGTATCATCACGGCCAGGGATAGTCAGATGAAAATTCACGCATCTAATTTTATTGTGTGGGATAATAACTGCACGTATAACCTCATTTCAACTATCAATCAAGAATTAAAATCATCTGGTGCATCATCGCTTGTTGTCTGGGAAGCTTTAAAACTTAGATCTTCTAAAACAAAAGTATTCGATTTTGAGGGAAGTATGAATGAAAATATTGAAAACTCCTTTCGACAATTCGGTTCAATTCAAATACCTTA
>Ga0302208_10001425_pt1 | contig 10188 bp, 5 predicted proteins | sample II_Fen_E2_3_FD_194577 | JGI IMG/M metagenome (GOLD analysis project Ga0302208, IMG submission 194577) | Peat permafrost microbial communities from Stordalen Mire near Abisko, Sweden - II_Fen_E2_3 | ecosystem: Environmental > Terrestrial > Soil > Wetlands > Permafrost | place: Sweden: Abisko...
TTCCAGGAATGGTAATAGTAATATTTGGCATTACGCCCACACCATTATTTACAAAATTAGTTGCATCAATCGATGGACTAGCAACTGGATTATTAACAATAACATTAACGGCTGATTGTGAAGTTAGAACAGCTTGAGGAGTAGCACTATTTATAGTGACTGAACCAGCTACCGGCTCCACTTGATTTGATTCTAGTTTAGAATCAATTAATAATATTTCACCGGAAATATTTCCAGCTAAGTCGGCGATACCAGAAACTTTTACATCATTATTAAAGGTAGCAGTAGTTGAGCTGTCAGTGAAAACAGACATTACTGAATTATCTGGTCCCCAACTATAACCAACCACTGAATCAGAACCATTGATAATAGCATTCTCTACTAAAACTTTTGAAGAAGTGGCAATCGGTGTAACAAAGTTTATGAAAATTGAAGTACTAACAGGAAGAACGTAATCAGAAAGACCATCACCAAAAGGAGCTGCTAAATTAGGGGCGATAGTATCAATAACTAAAGCATGAGCGGCTAAAAAAATACTTGGATCTGGTAAATCATTAGTGGTATCAGTATCATCAGAAACACTTTTAATTGTCCCCGCAGTTGTTAGCGAGCTAGTGGCAGTATAAGACAGGTCAGCGGAGTTATCACTAGTACCAACGGTATAACTAAAAACTAAAGTATCACTACCGGTACCCGAAGTATAAGTGGCAGTGCCACCAGAATTTAAAGCTAGTGTTGGATTACTACCAGCAACATTAACCGCCTCACTATAAGTCACATTAAAGTTAATTACTTCACCGGATTTAAAATTGCCGTCGGCGTGACTAGTAGTTACCGAACTGATAGTTGGTGAACCAGTAGCTTTAACATTAGGACCTAAAAAAACTGTAAATAAAAAGATAGCTAACACGATAGCAACTTTAGTTTTCATAAATTAATGAATTATTAATAATATTTATTATAGCAAATATTAACTTAAAGATAAAAAAAATTGACTAAATTATAGCCAATTTTTTATTATTTTCTTCGCTGATTTTAAATCATCTACCCAATTAATAATTCTTCCCTGCTTTTGCCAGCGTTTAAACCAAGTTTTTTGACGTTTGGCAAAACGATAAGTCGCTAACCCCAAACGTTCCACCATATCATCATAATCCAATTTATCTTGTAAGTACCAAGCAATATGACGATATTCTAAACCAAAAGAATTAAGTCTGGTATAGGGAATTCCCTCATCAACTAAACGCTCTACTTCACCAACCATATCTTCATTATCTAATCGATCCTTGATACGCTTGATAATCCGAGCTCGCATTGTATCATCATCTTGTTGTAAACCAAGTAATAAAAAATCGTAAGGTACAGTTTTTTTAGAAACTGTTTTTGGTGTTTCACCGCTTTCCATTATTTCAATATAACGAATTAAACGACGAGGATTATTTTTGTCACTATTATTTATATTAGCAGCAAATTCTGGCTTTTCTTTTTCGAGTATTTTATAAAGTTCAGCTACTGTCATTGCGGTGAGCTCAGCTCGTCTTTTTGGATTGGGCGCATTTTTGTCTAACTGATAACCATCCACAATCGCCTGTAAGTACAAACCAGTACCACCAGCAATGATTGGCAACTTCCCTCGTGACAAAATATTTTTAATCGCCTTATTAGCTAGCTTCTGATATTTAAGTAAATTAAACTCATCTTCAGGATTTACCACATCAATTAAATGATATGGGACATTACCGTATTCTCCCAAATCTTTACCAGTGCCAATATCCATACCCCGAAAAACCTGGCGAGAGTCAGCCGAAATAATTTCGCCATTAAATTCTTTAGCCAATTTTACCGCTAAAGAAGTCTTCCCAGAGGCAGTTGGGCCAAGAATTACTAGGACTTTTGGTTTTTTATTATTTACTATTGACATATAGACTATTTATTGATATCTTTTAACTCCGAACCAATCTTTTTTGACCGGATACTAAAAATCACACAAGGACGATTTACAAGTAAAAACCACAAAATTAGGAAGGATGAACACAAGAGCTGGACCATGATGGAGAGACAAAATGTCTCTCTTTTTTTTATTGACACTTACTATTAAATATAATAAAATATTAGCAACTAACCATGAGTTATACTAGTTTCAACAAAATGTTGAAGAGGTGACTAAAGAAGTCCGACCTTAAATTCTAGTGCTTAATATTTAATACCTGGCGATCATGAAACGACGGCAAAGTATGAGTAGTACACAGCAAAATTGACGGGACATACGAGGTTGCTCCAACCCAAGGAGCTAAAAATTAACCAGGGGATCAGCAATGATCCCCATTTTTTTACCCTAAAACTAATTTCCCCTCTAATCCAAAAGTCATCCCCTTACTAATTTTAACTTTAACAAAGTGCCCCACTAACTCTTCTGGCTTTTTATCGGACGCCGCAAACATAACATTCTTAGAACTTGAAGTTTTTCCATAAAACTTACCATTTTTTTTCACGCCATCAACTAATACCTCAAATTCTTGGCCAACTAAATTTTTATTGGCTTCTAAGCTGGTCTCTTTTAAAATATCAGTAATAATTTTATTACGCTCTTTCTTTTCTTCCCGACTTACATTGTCCTTCATATTCCAAGAAACTGTTCCGGGACGTGGACTGTATTCTGAAACATAACCCATTTCAAACTTTAGATCTTTAAACAATTTAACTGAAGCATTAAATTGTTTTTTTGTTTCACCAGGAAAACCAACAATCAAATCAGTAGTAATGGAGATTCCTGGTTTAACTTTACGCACTTTAGTAATTAAGTCACGATAATGCTCAACTGTATATTTACGATTCATGAGTTCTAACATTTTATTATCACCAGATTGCACTGCTAAATGTAAATGATTAGCTACTTTTTCGCATGATCCAATAGCATTAATTAATTCATCGCTCACATCTTTAGGATGACTTGAGGTAAACCGAATCCAAAAATGCCCTGGAATTTTATTTAATTCAATTAAAAGTTTAGGGAAATTATAGTCATCACTTTTATAGCTATTAACATTCTGAGCAATTAGAATGATTTCTTTATAGCCTTTTTTAATTAATGATTTTATCTCGGCAATAATCTCTTCGGCATTGCGATAAACTTCTCTGCCTCTAGCATACGGCACAACACAATAGGAACAAAAATTATTACAGCCATTACCAATTGGCACACAAGCGGTATACTCACTATCATATTTTGGAATAATTGATAAATATTTTTCACCACCAAGTTCTCTTATCTTATCTAAACTTAAAACCTGCTCTGGTTTAGCAGTTTTAAGTAATTCAAACATGTTTGGTAGTTCATTAATAGGCATAAATAAATCTACCTGACCAATTAAGCGACGCATCACGTCTTTGCGTTTAGATAAACAACCAGTAATAACAACGGCTGCTTTTTGATTAGTCTTTCTAATTTGATTAACTAGTCCGTAAACGCGGTCTTCGGCTGATTGACGGATACCACAAGTGGTTAGAATAATAATATCGGCCTCAGTCCATTCAGTTTTTTCTTCGTAATTATTAGTTTCCAAAAAATTAGCGACTCTTTCACTGTCCGCTTTATTCATGGCACAACCAATCGTAATCAAATGGTAATATTTTTTATTTGGCATTTATTTTTGTAGTTTTAGATAGTTTATACAGAGCGAAGCGACCACCAGTTTTCTTTACGAGTTCCATTTTAATACTATATTTTGCTAATCGTCCATTATTTAAATAATCAACCGCTGCTGGTGTAAAAGAAAAATTAAAATAATAAACTGGATAATGAGCTAATAATTTATCTAGATAAGGATAATATTGGCTTTCTTCCATTTTACCCATAATAATTCGTCGTTCCGGGAACAAAACTTTATCATGATACTGGGTCATAATAATAGCATCGGCTGGAGTTAATTTAAAGACCATTTCACCAATACGTTTATCTTCTCTGGTATTATAATATAAATTAATTAAGCCCTCTTCAGACCCAAACATTAAAAAATTAATTGAAGACAAGGCTATTAAAAAAACGGCTACGGTTGCGCCACCAGAAACTAAAGCTTTGTAGCTGCTATGCTTTCTAAATAAGAAGAACAAGCCTTTGAGTGCTAATTCAATCGCTAAAGCCACCATCGGTAGTCCCATTAAATACATTGGTAACCAATAACGAGTATAAGAATTACCAATAGTATAGCTGGCCGCATTAGGATTGTCAGTAAAACGCCAAGAGCCATAATATAAAACTAAAATTACTGATAATGTTCCCCAAACTAAAATATAAACTAAATATTTGCGACGTGGTTTAGGAATATTTAAAATAATTAAACCAATAAATCCTAATACAGCTAACCAAGTTTGCCACGGAAACATATCAATTACATAATGCTGAAACATTTCTCGAGATTGACCAACATGGAAACCAAAGAAAAAAACATTCTTAAAAATTTTGGTAAATAAGTCTTGATAAGCATTAAGTTGAGAGCTAATAGAATTATGAATTAACTCTGAGCCAGCTGAAGATATGTCAGCGATTGAACGATTCATCTCTCCGTAACCGCCATTAAAAGGTGATTGATATAAAATCTGATTAAAATAAAAAGCTGGTAACATTCCCAGAGCAATACCGCCAGCAAAAATTAGTAAGCGCGATAAGCCTAAGCGACGACCATAAAATAAAACAATAATAAATAGCACCGGTGCTAACCACAATAATTCCGAGGATCTGGTAATCACCCCCAAACCAATAAATAAACCGGCTAAGAAGGTAAATAACCAACCCATTAAAATATTTTTCGGTAAATACCAACTAATTATTTTTGGTTTTTTAACATAGGAATAAACCTTGTCCAAAGATCTTACTAAGAAATAAAAACCAATAATAAGTAATACTAAAAACAAGACATTATGAAACATACTCCGTATGGAGTAATACAAATATACCGGAAAACAAGCTAATAATGCCGCTGAAATTAAAGCTACTCGAATACTAAATAAACGTTTAACCAACAAATAGAAAAATATAATACCCAGGGCTCCAAAAAATGGCGTTAGATATGGAATTACTGTGGGGGTAGTTAAATTACCAATTTCACCATAAATCAAAATAATTCCTAAAAAACTAACCGGCTTCAACCAACCATTATCACTTCTCAAACTACGAGGAATTACCAAATCACCAGCAACAATATTAGCTGGTTCAAATTTAGATAAAGAATGGTCAGTAGCGAAACTTTTAGCAAAATAATAGTTAGCCGTTTCATCAGGTGAATTCCACTTCACCGTGCCATCACGCTGAGTTATAAAATTATAAGTAGAAGCTGCCACAAAAAAAACTAGGGCTATAAAAATAGCGGCTAGTAAATTGAAATTTGGCTTAAAAAATTTCTTATTCATACTCCTAATAGTATAAAAAAATACCAATTTTAGCAAGAATTTGCTATATTTAAAATAACGAGTAAAATAAACAAGAAAAGACTAAACACATGAAAAAAATATTGCTAAAAATAGAAGAAAATACCCTAATTGCCTTAAGTTTGATTATGATTTGGGGGTCCTTAATTTACTATTTTTACCAACTAAACTGGGTTGGAATTGCTGCAACCTTAATATTTAGCATAATTTCTTTTTATATTAGAGAAAAAATGTTTCAAGATCAGAGAGTGGCTCCAGAGAAGATTAAGATTATACCTCAAAAAAAATTCATACACGCTTATTGGCCAGTAGCTATCTATTTCTCTTTAATTGCTGCCTCATTTATAACTTTAATTAGAAGCACTAGCGCGTCCGCCTTAATCTCACCCTGGTTAGTTGTTTCTAATAATTTCTTCATTTTATATTTAATCGCAACAGCCTGGCTTTTTTTTGTTTTAAATCGTGGCCTACAAATAAATTTTAAAATTTGGCTACTTCGTCTTCATTATTTCTTAGCTTTTAGTGTGGCTTTTATTATTTATCAAATTGGTTACGGCTTCGATCCTTTTATTCATCAAGCCACCATGGAATTAATTGATAAGCAGGGCTATGTACTTCCTAAGCCACTATATTATTTAGGTCAGTATTCTTTGGTAATTATTCTACATAAATTTAGTGGCCTTTCAATTTACTTTTTAAACAAAATTTTAGTGCCGTTGTTAGCAGCCTTATTTTTACCAGGAGCGATTTTTTCTTTTATTAAAACCAAAGGCGAACCAAAAAGAGCAATGCTACTTATTTTAGCATTACTGGCATTACCGCTTAATTTATTTATCTTAAGCACCCCTCAAAATCTAACTTATCTTTGGTTACTTTTGATAATTCTTTATTCAGTTTCAGAACACTTGAGCTACTTACCGCTTATTCTGGGTATAGCCACTCTTTCAATTCACCCTTTAAGTGGTTTACCGGCTTTATTTTTTATAACTTGGACTGAGGTCTTAAAGAGAAAAGATAAATTAAAAGCAATTTGGTGGAAAGTAGCTAATATACTTTTATGGTTAGGGGCCGCTATTTCTTTACCATTATCTTTTACGATTGTAACTGGTCAGTCTTGGCGTGATTTATCGTTATCATTTTCTGGCCTAGGTTCTGTTTTTAGTTTCAGTCACACCAGCACCAATCTTAGTAATTTTATTTTAAACTTCCCTTACTTACTAAATAATAATTGGCTGCTTATCTTTATTGCCGCTACCATTACTGGTTTTATTACCTGGTTAAAACAAAATAAAAACCAAGCTTTGTTGTTTATTAAAGTTATCAGTGCTTTGTTGGTTGGTTTCTTGCTAAGTGCTTCTTTAACTTTTACATTCTTAATTGATTACGAACGTGATAATTATATTTCTCGTTTACCAATTTTAATGGGTCTATTTGCCTTACCGGCAATAATTATTACCCTGGATTATTTAATAACTAAAATTTGGCGTCGATCAAAAACAGCCAAATTTGGAGCCTGGATATTAATTACTATTTTAATTACTACTTCTTTATATCTATCTTACCCACGTTTAGATGCTTATGTTAATTCCCGTGGTTATAGCGTTTCTCAAGCTGACGTGTTAGCTGTCCGCTCTATTGCCAAACAAACAACTAAACCATACATTGTGCTTGCCAATCAACAAACTAGCGTTGCTTCTTTAAAAGAATTGGGTTTTAATCATTATTTTAAAACTCCGGGTGAAGATATTTTTTTCTACCCAATTCCAACTGGAGGAAAATTATATCAATACTATCTAGACATGGTTAATAATAATCCTAGCCGCGATACAATGAAAAAAGCCATGGATTTAGTTGGCGTTAAAGAATCTTATTTTGTAGTTAGTAAATATTGGTGGTTAAGTAATCGCATTATTGCTCAAGCTAAAATAAACGCCGACACTTACTGGGAAGTAAATGACGGCGAAATTTACGTGTTCAAATTTAATTACTAGCGCCTTTCTTGATAAGAGAAGACTGGCCCAACCGCAATATATTTTCCTTCGTTTAGTTCATAAACTAAGGCCATAAGTTTAATACTGAGGTTTTCATAAACATGAGTATCGCTATTAACCTTTAAATATAATTGATTACTTGGTACTTGAGCTAATTGATATTGTTTTGCCATCACATTAATAAAGTTTTGATTATCAGAGTTAAGCGCTTCGCCGTTTAACTCTTTTTTTATTAATTCAGAAACTTGTTTTAATTGATTGTTCTCTTCCTTTAAAGTAACCGACACAGAAGTAACTTGTTTATTAATACCCATCACATCCATCATGCCATAAATCATTTCATTATCAGCAATCAATTTCTGAATTAAAGCATAATTTGGTTCAATATAAAAATTATCATTAAAAGAAACATCATTAGATAAACCGGATTTAGTAGGGGCGCCAACTGGAATCAATTGTTCTAATGGTAATTGTAAATCCACCCAAGTAGCTGCGGCGGAATTTACCAAACGTTGCTGCCAAGAATTAGTGTTAGCATAAGCTTGCATTTGTCCGTTATTAACTTCAAAAATAGTTTTAATAGCTCCTAAAGTAGACCAAAAGTTATTGTTATGCCAAATTGGAGCCGTTTTAAGTTCCACTTTTAGAGCTAAAAGTTTATCAGTATAGGTAGCAAAATTAGTATTTTCTAACCAATAAATTGAAGCACTAAGTTTATCTGAAATAAGACCAATAATATCTAAACTAAAACCATTGCAGCGCCCTTTACTTCGAACACAAATTGTATAATTAGTCGTACTAGCTTCCGTGCCTAAATATTTACCAACATTATCATTAGTTAAACGATTAAAAACATATTCATTTGGGAAATAATAATCGGATAAAAGTTTAAAACCTAAACGAGCCTTATCTTTAGTCTTATCTAAAGCACCTTGAGAACTATTAAAATTTAAAGCTAAAAGTGAAGTTCTTAATTTATCTAAATTTTTGTTAGCATCAACATTATCTTCAGCAAAAACAGTTTCGGGATCATAAGCATCACCGAATAAAGTTTTCATCGCCGTGTCATAATTTAAATAAGTTAAATCATCGCGTAAACCTTTAGAATAAGAAATTAATTTATATACTAAAGCCCAACGATTTTTAAGTTCTTGATCAGCTGAAAAATCTTTTGTAATAAAAGTAGAAGCAATCAAGCTTAAACGAGCATCATCTTTATCTAACAAGCAAGTAGGACAAACTTTATCCTTAACAATTAAAGGAAAAACTGAATTAAGCCAAGTGCTAGCTAAGTAAAAATTATAAAGTTTAGCATTACGACGGTATTCAGCTGGTACTACGAAATCAGCGTAATTACGATTATATAATAACACTGGAGATTTTTTTATATCTTTAGCACCCTTAATCAAAATAATTTCCTGACCAGCATCACTCTGTAAATAAGGTAAAATTGTGAATGAGAAACTAGAGGATTCCGCATTAGAAAATTTAGTATCATCTTTACCGGTGGTATCAACCTGCCCTGGATCTGGTTCTAATAATTTTAAAGCAACAGCAAAATAAGCTGTAGCTAAACGCTCCCCTTCTAAAACCTGGTCGTTAACATTACCAATTTTGGATAAACGAGCTTCATAGCGATTTTTTGAAGACTCATATAATATTTTGGAAATGTGCCATAAATTATTATAAAAAACATTTTCTTCAACATCTTTAAAAACTTGTTTAACAACATTCTGATGATAATGTAATAAAAAGTCAGAAGTAATAAGTAATGGCACTTGTTTAGTTGATAACCAAGAGTAAGCACTATAGAAATCGGTTATATCTTTAGCTGATGGATTTTCAATAACTGAAAAACCATTATTATTTAAATTATCTAAACCACTATCTAGGCTTAATTTACGAGAAATATCATAATAATTTAAAGCATCTATTTTTACATTGAGCGGTAATTTATAATCTTTAAACTGAAATTCTGGAATCGGAGCTGGTTCTTGATAAAAATTAGTAAAATTATATTTTTCTAGTTCTCCTAAAACTGTCGATGAAGCTACTTCAGTACTAGTGCTAACTTCCGTTGGCAAAACGGCAAAGGTAGTTGTGGCCGGTTCATTATTTACAACCGGTTTGCTTGTGGTTTTTTTATTACTATTAATATAGGAAATAGCAAAGTAAATAATTACCGCAATAATAATTAAAGCGACGAAGCCACCGATTAGTAATGACTTATTCTCTGCTAAAAAGACTTTAAGACCACCCTCCTCTTGATCGGTATCTAAATTGTTTGGCTCGTTTTGATCAAACATAAAAAACTAAGTTATTTACTTAAGTATTTATTTTTGTTACGTAAATGTTCTTCATAAGTAGCGGCATAAATTATAGTTTTACTATCAGATGGAGTTAGGAAATAATTATAATTTGATGGTGTTGGATAAATAGCGGCTTCAATAGCCAAAATTCCCGGATTAGCAATTGGTCCTGGTGGTAAACCTTTATTTTCGTAAGTGTTATAAGGTGAATTTATTTTAGTATCAACTTCACTATATTGTGCTTTATCAACTCCTAAGACATAGGCTAAAGTAGCACAGGATTGCAAAGCTTGTCCGGCCTTAATTCGACGCCAGAAAATTCCAGAAATAATCTTAGCGTCTTGATTATCACCTTTAGCGTAAGAAATTGGCGCCTCTTTTTCAATAATAGAGGCCATAGTTAAAATTTCATTAACAGTTTTTCCTTGAGCAGCAATATCCGCTCTCATTTTAGGAGTAAGCTT
>Ga0302208_10001431_pt1 | contig 10165 bp, 8 predicted proteins | sample II_Fen_E2_3_FD_194577 | JGI IMG/M metagenome (GOLD analysis project Ga0302208, IMG submission 194577) | Peat permafrost microbial communities from Stordalen Mire near Abisko, Sweden - II_Fen_E2_3 | ecosystem: Environmental > Terrestrial > Soil > Wetlands > Permafrost | place: Sweden: Abisko...
CTATTTGAGCACGTATTTGCCATAATTTAATAAACGATTGCCTGTACATCGTGAGGTTTTATGTTTGTATTTTTTTCTCTATTTATACTCATATCTATTTATTTTTCGAAAGTTGATATTTAATGTAATATTTAACATGTATTTTCCATCGTCTTACAAATCAATATGTTTCTAATTGATTGCTTTATATCTTTCCATTATTTCTATAGTTCAATTTCAAAAAAGTTTATTTTTTTTGCAGGAAATATTGCGTTAAATAGAAAATCTATCAGAATAAATGGAGATAAATAGGATAGTAGGACTGTGGATAAATTAAATATTACATAGAAAGTTCAGTTTAATTAAAAAATAGTATTTATCTTTGATAAATTTTAGATAAAAAACAGGATCTAATCAATATTCAATTAGTTGAATATACCCAGTTGCTAAAATTGTTCGTTTTTATACATTTCTATTTCATAGTAATATAGAAAATGTTCGAGTAAAGATAAATGCGATATATCCCAAGTAAACCAGACATATCTTTTTTTAACTGAGCATATACAAGTGTTAGCAGCAAGCATAAAAAACAAAAAAATGAAAGTAGCTTACCATTTTAAGTGTACAGAAATTGACGGACGTTACGACCAGATTTTCTATAAGAGTACCTTTACTAAACTATTGAGTTTGAATGAGCCATTCATATCTTCAAAAGTTCTGGTTGGAGACTTAATTACTCACAGCGTAAAAGAAAAGTTTAGCTACTCAACAGACTTTTTGATAGAGTTGTTCCAATTAGACGGAGATAATTGGAAACGAATCATTAACGATAGAGTAATATACTTCGAAGAGCAAGACGTATTCATTATTTGTTTTGAAACAATACAAAAAGAAATAGCTGAAAAACTACATAAATCACTAATCAGTGAAACACATTATTTGGGTGCATTCGAAATCGACAATTCAATTGAATTGCATTGGCAATTATATAGCTTAAACATTGGGCCCAAATTTAGACTTCTAAACAAGAATATCAACATTTTACTTGATACAGACAGTGAAGAAAATAAAGATATTGCCATACACTACAGCCAACTTTTAGAGGGTATTCCATTTGAAAAAGTAAATACTGAATTTTCAAATTATAGGTATTCTATTTTTGATGACAATCACAACTTTGAGAATGCAAAAAGAACAAGTGAGTGGAAAAAAAGTACAGAATCACTCTTTACAACTATCACAGATGAGATAATTGCTAAACTAACGGACACTGCACCTGAATTGACAGATAGACTTTGGACAATTAATAATACATTTTTGAATGCGCAAGTTGGGGAACAATATGCTCTAGCTATGACCTCTTGCAGACGACTATTTGAGTATATAACAGACTGCTTATTCCCAGCAACAAATGAAATAATTGATGGTCACTCATTCAAAAAAGATAAGTATAAAAATAGGTTATTGGAATTCGCAAATAGAGAATTAAAAAGTGAGACAAACATAGACTTAATAGTTGCAAATACAGTTTCATTGTTTGAAGAGTGGAACAAACTTTATGACTTATCAAATAAAGGAGTTCACAGTGAACCACATAGACAAGAATGTAGACGTTGTATCATAAGAACAATTTTATTACTTGACGACTTGATATCAATCAAAAAAACACCTTTTATAGTTAACGTAAAAGCCGAGAAATTTTTCAACGACTTTATTGAGGACAACAATGCCAGCCGCTAACACACGCCTCGTTCATTGGCTGGCTGACGTGCATTCCCGCAGTTTTGCTCCCGCATTCACCTTGTCGTTCTACGACAGCAAATGCTCCCGCAAACCGCCAAATGCCCATAGCCTCGGTCGTTAGTCAGAATAATGAAACCGCCAACAGTTTTATTGTCAATTCAGAAGTTTATTTATATTTAAATCTCAAAAAGATTGGACTAAAAACTATTAAATCGATATTTCTACAATGAGTAAAACTTTGAATAGTAGCGAAAACATTGAATTATCAATCTGTACCATTAAAGGTAATGCGCATATATCCGTAGAAATTATTCTTCTTACAAAATTGATTCGCATATTTAAATGTAATGAAGAAGGGTATCTGTTTGTGATTCAGATTGCAGATGAAGATTATTTTATGAAACTAAAACCTGTGGCTAGTGAATTAAGAAATACATACCCAGAAATATTTAAATTCATGCAATTTTTGGAGAGCATACCTTTAAATGAGAAATTTTTAGTTGTTCAAGGCAATGTCATTGAAGACTCGTCATTAAATAATTATGTAGATATTAATAAAAAAGTACATGAGATCAACAATATTCAATTCCCAATCAATGAAGGAAAAATAGCTGATTTTTATACCGTTTACTTTTGGGGAAATAATAGAGTTCACATAGGGGAACCTGATAAAAAAAAGAGAGTCTGCCGATTTTGTGGGGAGACTTCACCAAAAGTTACTTTTAAGAAGAATGCACACGCAATTTCTGATTCGCTTGGAAATAAATTATTATACAGTAATGAGGAATGTGATAGCTGTAACAAAAAACTTGGTGTTATTGAGCAGGATTTCTTTAATTTACATCATTTCTTATACTCGTTATATCAGAAAAAGGGGAAAAATGGTCTAACAAATATCAAAGACAAAAACATTGAAATAGATAACAAGAACTCGAAAGGTATTTTAATTAATAATGAAACAGATATAATATCTGCTGATAATATTGATGGTCAGAAATTTGAAATAAGCGTACAAAGTTTAAAATATTCATATCAAAATATATATAAGTGTTTATGTAAATTTGCAATAAGTCTTATCGACAAAAAGCATTTAGTAAGATTATCTGAAACAATTCGATGGATTGTTTCTTATGATACAACAACAGAGCTGCCAACAATTTGGAGAAAACAATGCCAAATCCACGATCAACCAACGTTAGGGCTATTTATAAAAAAAGATACAGCAGAAAAAGAACTGCCTGAATTTATTGTTAAACTTTTTATTATAGATATTGAATACCTGTTTGTTTTACCATTTGTTGATTCTGCTGCTGTTACTCTGTCAGAAGTTGAAAGATGTAAATTGAAAGAAATATTTGGCTTGTCAGAATATGTTGAGATAGACTTATCATCAGATGAAAAAAGGAATATGCAAATATCTTTTGATATTAAATTGCAAGAGGGAACTGAAATTGTTACAATAAACAAATCTGAATACGATATTCTTTCTGATAAAGAACGAGAAGCAAAATACCCTAAGGCTTCTGTATTTTATATTACAGATGATACTTAATAGACTGAGAAAACACCTAGCCCATAGCCTCGGTCGTTAGGGGCAAGCTCAGAAAAAAACAAATTCTTTAGGTAAAAGGCAAAAATATGGGAACCGAAATTGAAGAAATATATAAGGACTATTCTGAAATTATTGAGAGTCCAATTGAAATGACAGAAGCAAATTCGCCCCTTGTTATATTTGAGGGACAGTTTACACTTAAAAGTAAGTCTCAAGAAATAGTAATTGACGGAAGAATTCAATTTGATTGGTTTCCAGATTCTGGTGCAAGCTTTTCTGGTGTTCCAAATATTGATGTTTTTGAAACGGATAAACTTTTCAAAGGAATAGATGATTTTGAGGTGTTGATAGACGGATTATGCTTTGGGAAAGGACTTTTTACAAGCACTAGTATGGGTCCTGACTTTTTTATAAGAGGAATATTGTCCCAACAAGCAATAAAAGGTGATAAGTCAATTCCAGTGCAGAAACTATGGTTTGCAATACCAAACCTCAGAGATTTCATGGGAATACCTGTCAAAAAAGTACATGACAAAGGTGTATATTGTTCTAAAAATAGACTGATCCTTGAAAATGACAGTTTTAAAATTCTAATTGACAAGTGCTACAACTATAAAGAATTAAAGCAATCATTAGAATCTAAAGGTGGTTATATTATTCAATATGCAGGTGAACTTTATAGTAAGAAAGGGTCTATTTTATTTGATGAAGTTCAAGACCTTTTTCACTGCCTAGATACCTTTTTGAGCTTTTTAAATGGTAGACGGACTGCTGCATTATTTATCCATGGCATGTTCGAGAATGAAACAGTTTGGTGTGACTATACTGATTATTATGTTGACACATATAAAAGTGTATTTTCTTGGCCTCAGAAACATTCAATAGATGGGATAAATGAACTTTGGCAGAAATTCAGTGAATTGTGGAAAGATAGTGATGACAAAAATTTCCTAATTTCAGCAATACATTGGTATGTTGAAGCTAATTCTAGTTCTGGGTTTACAGAAGGTTCGATTATTATGGCTCAAACAGCTTTAGAACTAGTATATAATTGGTTAATAATTGAACACAAAAAAATTCTAATTGGCAAGGATTCAGAGAATATTAGTGCAGCCAATAAAATCAGATTACTTCTATCTAATCTTAATATAGACTATAAGGTGCCATTATCGTTTGACAAACTACAATCATTTATTGATGAAAGTAAAGATATAATTGATGCTCCAGATGCAGTTGTTCAAATTCGAAATGCAATAGTTCACTCGCAAGAAGAAAAAAGGAAGAAACTAAGTTCCATTCATTATAAGGTAAAAGCTGAAGCATTGGGGCTATGTGTTTGGTATATTGAAATGTCTCTTTTGAACATATTGAACTTTGATAATATATACTATAACAGATGTATTAGAGGACTTTTCACTTCTAACTCTAAACAACTTGTTCCATGGTCAAAAAAAGAAATAAAACAAAAGCCTAGCCCATAACACACGCTCTATGAGACATTGGCTGGCTGACGTGCATTCAGCGGTCTTTGCTCCCGTATTCACTTTGTCGTTCCACGACAGCGAATGCTCCTGCAAACCGCCAAATACCCATAGCATAGGTTGTTAGTAAGAATAAAAGAAAGAATGAATCCAGATAAGCAATTTAAGAAGGTTGTCTCAGAAATTTACAAACATGTAAATGAAAAGAAATGGGGATGTATAATTGATGGTTGCGTTGAAGTTGCTATAAACTCACATCTCTTGCAGAAAAATGGTATATTAAATAATGTAACAGAAAAAGGACACATAATTGAAATAAAAGCTACAGATATTTTTAGTTGGTCTTCTGAGAAAGCACCGATTGCGATGAAAAGAGTTGGAATTAATAATGCTTTTTCACTATCATTATTTTGTAGCAAACATGACACATCAATTTTCAAAGAAATTGAAACACATCCGTTGGAAATGGATAATTATCGAAATCAATTATTGTTGAGTTACAGAGTTGTTTGCGCAGAAATTAGAAAAAAGGAATTAAATTTAGAATTGAAAACTCGAATCTTGAACTCGAAAACTTTGTATGGGCTTATCAATAGAGAATATGTTGAGACTTTCATTACAGGAACTAAAATAGGAATCAAAGACTTACGACACTATAAAGACATATTTGAAAAAGAACTAGAGAAAGCCGAGAATGAATTCGTATTTAAAGTATTTAAGTATCCACTTATCAAAGTTTATGGTTCTGCAACTTTCAGTCCATTAGAAAAACACATCTTGAATCCTATACAAAATACCCCTTTCAACTCAGTGTTTATTCATGTAATACCTTATGAGAACAATTTAAATATAATTGTCGGTTACTGCAAAAATTTTGTTTCTGACTGGATAATTAAATATGTGACAGGTTGGGAAAATTTGAATTCCAATCAACTTGAATTAAAATTGACAGACTTATTTGCTGCTCGAATCGAAAATTGGGGATTAAGTCCGAACATTCATGAAAAGATTTCTAAACAGACTCTAGATGAATTTATGAAATACCTTCATGAAAATTCAATGAATTTTGAAGAGGGGCAAGAAACAAATCTAAACTTATTTGAAAATACAAATTACGGCAACTAACACACTCGTATGTTTGCATAATATTTCAAATTGACAAAATAGATACAAAAAGGGAGAATGTGCTTTTTTGCGCAGGCTGTCGTTAGTCAGAATAATACAAAGAACGAATATGAATCAACAACAAGAGTTAGAGGAAAATATTTCTGAATTAATAGATAAGTATCTATTGAGGACTACAAAAATAAATACTAAAAAATGTTCTACTGTTGTCATAAGAAGTGCATTAGAAGAAAGAACTGGAGAATATATTAGCAAATCTAGGTTAAATGAGATTCTTTTTTCAAAAGACAAATTTCAAGTTAAGAAAAAAGACTCTCTTATATATGATTTTAATATCCATGAGACAGATGTTTCGCTGTTAAGATACTCAAAGGAAGTACTGGATAAACTTAGAACAAAATCGAATTATTCTTTTAAGGAATATACAGAATTGCGAAAGTACAGAAGAGCCATTGATTACAAATACACATTCAAGTATAGAATAAAACTTCAATGTTCAGACTTCTTTGGGAACCAGATTTTCTCAGAAAAATTTGTCTGTGAAGTCATAGCCCGAGAACTAGGTAGTAACTCTTCTGTTTTGATTGACTATATAAATTTTATGAATTTAAACAGTTGTCCCAATATACCTCAAGAAACCTTTGAAAGACTTCTTGAAATTTTCAACATTACAGATGAAGAAAGTCTAACGAATCAAAATTACTACCGCTAATATAAATGCAAGGTCGTTAAGCCCAATTAAGCCCCCTCTGTGATGAATAATTGTATAAAATGTAACAGTACTCATATAAAGATTTTAAGGCATTACCAATACTATGATATTTATGAATGTCAAAGCTGCGAATATTGGACTTATAAGCCAATTGAAGACTGTTGCAGAAATCCATCTGAAATAATAGTTAATGAACAGCTTGATTATCCCAAACATCGAATTTTCTATCAATGTATCAATTGTGGTGATGCGAATAGGTCAAAGTGCTTAAAATCCTCTAAATACGGCGAAGACATTAGGTGCGAATTTGACATTGCAAGCTTTGATAAGCGATTATTTGATAAGGACGATGAACAACGTTTTATCAGACAGCAACTTGAGTATTATAAAAACTCGATAGCTTATAAATATCATAGATACTTACTGTCAGATCAATGGAAAGAACTACGGCTGCTTATTTTTGAACGTGATAATAATATTTGCCAACATTGTAAACTTAATCCCGCAGAAGAAGTTCATCATCTTACTTATAATTCAATTTATAAAGAGCCATTAAGTGATTTAATATCTGTGTGTAGAACTTGTCATCAACAGATTCATAAAAGTTCCTTTTTCGAAAACGATTTGGGTTACGTAAAACAATAGAGACTTGTGTTTACTTATGGGAATATTCTGTTCTGTGACTTATAAAGACCTTGAAAGGCGGTAGATGTAACTCATTTCGCCAACTGCATAGAATTGTTACAGTTGGCGAAATGACCGGAGAAAGTATTTGTCTGCCATTGAATATGTTGAAATATTTTTTAATTAAAATATTGGATTTAGGATAGGGTGTTTTTTTTAAAGTTGAATATGAAAAATAACAGAACATATTTGACTCTATACGAATACAGCTAAGAAATAAAACATAAATGGATTTGTTGAATACAATGAAAAAGGATATAGAATAAACTCAATAGTCGATTTAGAGTATTTAATAGAAATAATAAAATAAAATCTCCCATTTTTCCCACCTTCGTTTGCAGAATAATTTTCTTTGAAAATAAGGATACACATTTCCGCTTCAAAGTATTCTTTTTGCTACTTGTGCCATATTATAATGGTATAAGTTCTCATAAATGAAATGCTAAAACAGCTATAAATGACCATCTTACCTTTTTTATGTCATTTTATATGGCTACATTTGTAATTCAAAAACAAATTGTTGTATAGTATAATATCATTTTTATGAATGAACAAACTTCAAAGGAAGCAGAATTTAATGTTCTAAGAACAATTACGCAAATTGCAAAAAAACTTGAGGATTCGAAGTTAAGTGTTGATATACTAGAAGAGATAAAGTTACCTCTTCAAAATGTAGCCAATTATTTGAATGTGGCCACAGATTCAAATGAAACTATTATTTTTATAGTAGTCTTTGTTCTTCTTGTTAAGAATGATAGTGTAGATCTAAGAAGCATTATTCATTTTCTCGATATCACTTATATCGACACACTAAATTTAAAAAATGATATAGATAATTTAATAGGGGCAAATTTAATTGAAGTCGTAAGAGAGTATAGAAGTAGATCTAAAAAAATGAATTTTTCAAATGCAAGTTACACAGTTTCAGAAAATGTTTCTAATTCTATATATACTAATAAAGTCTATTTAGGAAATGAGAAAGAGTTACTTGATATATATGAATTTGTTAAATGTGTATCAGACTATATCGCACAACGAGGAAATGATCAAATGAATTCTAATGAATTGTTTTGTTTGGTCGAGGAGCTAGAAATAAGCAATACACAACTTGAGTCTATAACAGAAGTTCGAACATTACTTGAAATCGATGATCGAATTTTGCTGTATGAAATTTTACAAGAACAAATAACCGGATATCCATGTCTTTTAGAGAAAACTCTTAGGGATATTTATCAAAATCCACGGAAAAGATTACTAAAGGTTCGGGAATTTGTTGATAGAACAAACCGAATGTATGATTTAGAATATATTACATTGGGGGAATCAAAGTTCGCCAATGACTCCACCTTAAGTTTGTCAAGCAAAGCTTTTGAAACTCTTATGAAGGATGATGCTGAATTATTCTTAAAGAATACGAAATTTAAGAACGTGCTACTCAATGAAGATATCAAATTTAAAGAACTTTTCTATGAATCAAATCAAGCTAAAGAAGTAAATTTTCTTATTGAAAGTTTGAAATGCGATAATTTCGTAAAATTACAATTAAGATTACTGGATAATAATCTTACTAAAGGTGTTGCCGCTATTTTTTATGGAAGCCCTGGTACCGGAAAAACTGAAACTGTTTACCAAATAGCCAAAGCTACTTGTAGGGACATCATGTTTGTCGATATTGCTCAAACAAAGTCAATGTGGTATGGAGAATCTGAGAAACTGATAAAAGAGATATTTGAAAGTTACAAAAAAATATGTAACAATAAAAAAACGATTCCAATTTTATTATTCAACGAGGCTGACGCTATTTTGAACAAACGTCATGAAAATAGTGATTCAAATATTGGACAAACTGAGAATGCTATCCAAAATATTCTACTGGAGGAACTTGAAAAATTTGAAGGGATCTTAATCGCTACAACTAACTTGGCTGGTAATTTGGATGCTGCATACGAAAGACGTTTCTTATTTAAACTGAAATTTAATATTCCTGCAGTCGAGGTTAAATCTAAAATATGGAAAAATAAATTGTCTTGGATAAATGATGATTTTATTCAAAAACTAGCTTCTGAATTTTCCTTTAGCGGGGGTGAAATTGACAATGTGGTTAGAAAAATTATAATGCAAGAGGTTCTATTAGGTGTTAAACCTGAATCTAACGAGATTTATAGTTTATGTTTGAATGAGAAAAAATTATCTAATAAAAGTACAATTAAAGTCGGATATTAGTAAATTAGAAATTGTCTTCATTAAATACACATTGTCGAATAACCTGTGTATCTTCCTGTCTTACAACGCTAATTATCAAAAAAACTAAATTCATATAACATGTAATTATTAGGCGTTTTGTAATACTTGTCATAACATTCATAATTAACAAATAAGTGATTAATGAAATTCAATTGATTTAAAACAGCTCTTGGCTTTTAAATACAAATACAATTCCATATAACTGGTAATCTAATTAATCTATATCATAATAGTATTAATAATTTACATCGCTATTTATGGCAAAGAATTGGGTATTCGCAGTGGAGTGGGCATTTTCTTTTCGCTGATGTCAGTCGGGCTTATCTTTTCGCGCTTGATTGGTGGTAAGCTGGTAGACAGGGGGCAGTTGGTGAAGGTGGTTTCATACGGCACATTCTTTTGCTTGCTGGGCTTTTTCGCTTTAGCAGCTTTAAACAAGATAGAACATTATAACTCAAGCATGGTGGTGGGACTGTTTTATGTAATCGCTTTGGTTTTAGGCGTTGGATACGGATTGATTTTTCCGGCTTACAATACTTTGTTTGTCAATCTGGCTCCCAATAATCGTAGAGCTACAGCAAGTTCTACTTATATGACCAGTTGGGATATTGGCGTTGGAATTGGGTTGGTGTTGGGTGGTAGGTT
>Ga0302208_10001432_pt1 | contig 10164 bp, 8 predicted proteins | sample II_Fen_E2_3_FD_194577 | JGI IMG/M metagenome (GOLD analysis project Ga0302208, IMG submission 194577) | Peat permafrost microbial communities from Stordalen Mire near Abisko, Sweden - II_Fen_E2_3 | ecosystem: Environmental > Terrestrial > Soil > Wetlands > Permafrost | place: Sweden: Abisko...
AGCCGCTTCTGATACCCCAACGGAATACTCCGCTTTTATCGGTGTCAGTGAGTCGCCATACCGATTGAATGGAAAGCAGATGAAAGATATTGGTAAACCCGACTCCAACTTCCATATACGGTTTTTTGATCGGTTGCATAAAAGCCGGATAATCAAGCACAGCTCTGTGCGAATCGCTCAACGAACCATAAGCCAGTTTGAACGAAAATAATTCGCGCAGGTTTAAATGTTTAATAAGAGGTATCTGATTCATCAATAATCCATTAAATGTAAATTCTGTTTGAAGATTTACATATTTATCAGCGGCATATTCCATGTATCTCATCATGTTGTACTGGTACATGCTATATCCTCCGGAGCCTGTTTGCACCGGAATATTCATCTTAAATATTCCGTATCCACCAGCTTCGCTTCCTGACGGAATTTCGAGCAATGGATAGGGTACGTTTCCCACAATGTATCCTGCTTCGGCCACATAATATATTTCTCCATAATCGAAATGAATGTACTGCTTAACAGCTGACATAAACTTGCCATATCCGCCAGTTTTATTTCCCAATGAGTATTGACCCCCTTCGAGCGTTAAGGAGAGTACCGGTTTAGTGTTCTGAATATAGATACGCTGCAAATGGTTTTCGTAAGTTCTTTCGTTGAACGAAAAACGGGTATTGAATGTAGCAGATCGTTGCTGAAGCGATGGTATCTCTACGCCATTACTCTGCATGGGTAATTTTGAGTTGGCGTAAAGCTTATTAGCCCGAAGGTACAGACCTGATTCAATATCAGAGTTCCAATCATTTAAAAATGATATATTTAACTCCTTTCGAGGGTTCAGTTTATCACCCGACCAAAGCATCAGGAGTGTAGTCGATATATCTTCGTCTCCTGTTACGAGTGGATTCTCGTGATAAAGAAAGTTATTATAATTGTAATCAATGCGTCGGTAGTCATCGGTATAGCTAAGGTTAATAACACGTTTTTTCTTTCCGGGAAGTTTATATCCTGCCATTGCAGAGTACTTAAAGGTATTGTTTTTAGTTCCATAGCCCAAGTATCCGCCAATTGTAATATTGGGCCAAAGTTTTTCGTTTGTTTTCAAAGGCAGCGTTAGGCGTGTTCCTTCTATATTGGTTAGTCGAGCCAGCTGTAAGATGTTGCCCAAATCTACCTTTCCCATAGGGATATTTCCGGTAAGTGCCACATTGGCAATCAATTTTGCCGTTCGGAGTAAAGGGGTATTGTTTAAGTCGTTCAACTTACTATTGAGCGTTATTTGGTCATACTCACTTTTGGCAAAGCTTTGTTTGTTAAATAGATCGGCATTACTGATACTGTATTTGGCAGTGCGTTTAATAAATACTTCCGGACTCGGATGCGTGCTATCAGCAAGCAACTCATAGTTCATATTTAATGCCATATCCTCTGTATCGCATGTCCAGCGATGATTCGGTTGAGCAATAAATCTAGCAGATATGCGCAGGTTATGAATGAAATTGATATTGGCTTTATTAGGAAGTTCTGCATCAATTTCCGTTAGCGCATAGGTTAATGAATCAATCCGAAATTTACCGTTGAAAGCCAGATTCTTAGGGTTTCTGCTTCGGAAATGAATTTCATACTGTTTGCCGACCGGAGTATTCAGGCTATCAACAAGATAATAATTATAGTACGAATTGCCTATGCCGGCCAGAGGACTGATGATGCTTTTTCCGAAAATAGTTACCGTGTTTTCGTAGAAATTGAGTTCGGTTGACATTTGCCCCACCAGTTTCTCCAGCAGCATCTTGCCACTTTCAGGCGAAGAAAAGATATTTTCTGAAAGCTGTTTCTTATCCGTTGCAGTTAGTTCGTACTTGTTTTCAGCCATGTACAACGGTATTACCAGTGACGAATCATTTTTGGAGAGGTTACCCGTTTTTAGTTGATCAAAAATACGCTTGCTTATGGCTGTGTGATTAATTTTGCTCAATAACACCAGATTTTGTTCGGTTCTTTCTGCACGGTATCCTTCTTGCTGGCTGATATCGTTTATTCTTCGCATTAGCCTGACTCGCCTCATTAAGTCGTTGGCGGGATTGACACCCGGAATAATTAAAGCTTCCTGAAGCAGAGTGTTCTCCTCCATCATCTCTATTTGTACACCAACACTTTGCCCAGGTCGTATTTTAATTTCCTGAGTTTTATAACCAACGCATGAAAAAATAAGTTTAGATTCATGACCGGTATAGCGAATCAGGAAATATCCCTCATCGTTGGTTTGCACAAACTTGGTTGAGTTTCTGAAGCGAATATTTACATTGCTTATCGGGTTCTTATCGGTGATATTTAACACCTGACCTGCAACGACAGTTTCTTGTGCATAGGTAAAGGCTGTTACGAATAATCCCATTATCAGCAACAACCCGAATATATTTATTTTCAGAGGCAGTTTTCTATTTTTCAAATTCCTTTATTTTTTCAAATCAAACCTATTTTCTGCTCTTGTTTGCATCACGATAAAAGGGGTGACATTCCAATACGGTTTGTCGCAAAAAATGCACATCGATGTGTGTATAAATCTCTGTAGTAGTGATAGATTCATGACCCAACAGTTGCTGGATGGCACGGAGGTTAGCTCCATTTTCCAACAGGTGAGTAGCAAATGAATGTCTGAAAGTATGCGGACTCACATTTTTCCGAATTCCGGCCAGTAAGGCTAATTCCTTCACTATTTTAAAAATCATATCACGCGTCAGTTTCGCACCTCGTCGGTTCAAAAACAAACAATCTTCGTTTCCCTTTTTTATATCCAATAAGTTTCTGTCCGTTTTCCAAAGCTCAATCTGCTTCATGGCCTGCGGCGACATGGGAACGAGCCGTTGCTTACTTCCTTTACCTTCTACCAGCATATAGCCTTCGTCCATATACAACTTTGACAGCTGAAGTCCGATTAATTCCGAAACCCGCAAGCCCGAGCCGTACAACACTTCAATAATAGCCTTATTGCGTTGCCCTTCGGGTTTCGACAAGTCAATAGCCAATACAATGTCGTCAATCTCCTTCAGAGACAATACTTCGGGCAGGCGTAATCCCGTTTTAGGACTTTCGAGCAGTTCTGTAGGGTCATTATCGATCACATCTTTATAAATCAGAAAATGATAAAATGACTTTATACTCGATAAAATGCGTGCCTGTGAGCGGGGATGAATTCCCAGACTGCTTATTTCAATGATAAAATCGCGTAGGATTTCAGTTGTAGCTTCTTCGGGCTTAACATGAGCCTCTGACAGATATACCGTCAGTTTTTGCAAGTCCCTTTCGTAAGCATCTATCGTGTTTGCTGATAGCGCCTTCTCTAGTTTCAAATATAAATGATATTCGTCCGGGATAGGAAGCATTGCTCTGGTAGTTGTCGGTGGTTAACAATTCTTTCAAAACGACTTGCAAAGATATAAAAGAAAGTTGAACAACTAAATTGTTGACTTCATATTGTTTACAAATGATGCAACAAATTCTCGTTCCGGATTTGAATAAATATTCTATCTTTGTTGTCAGATAATAAACTCACAAGGAATTTAAAAAAATTGATTATAAAAGAATTTTGTATGAAGATAAACAAACACATCCTCACCCTTTGTCTTTTAGGGTTAGTATTTTCTGCTTCGGCCTACGATGCTGTAGGACATAGAATTATAGCTGAAATTGCGTATCAAAACCTCACAGCCGAAGCCCGTACGCAGGTAGATAAAGTACTTGGCAAGCGCGGCATTGTTTATGAAGCAACCTGGGCTGACGAAGTGCGCAGCGACGATAAATATGCTTATAGTTACCAGTGGCACTATCAGGATTTGGACGATAATATGACTTCGACAGATATAAAAACTCTGCTTGATCACCCCAAGACCGAAGGCGAACATTTATTCTTTGCGTTGGATACGCTTACTTCACGGCTGAAAAAAGATAAAAATGATGCCGAAGCACTGAAATTTTTAATACACTTTGTTGGTGATCTGCATCAACCTATGCATTTGGGCAGAAAAGACGATAAAGGTGGCAATAAATTAGATATCAATTGGTTCGGAAAGAAGACAAACGTTCATTCGGTGTGGGATGGTTCACTGATTGAAAGCCAGAAAATGTCGTATACCGAATACAGCCAATACCTGCTGGATAAATTCGGACCCAGAAAAGTGGAATTCAAAAAGCACAACCTTCTGCAGTCCATTATCGCATCATATACGGTTCGGAATAAAATCTATGCCTACGATACTTCGGATACCAGCAACTATCATTACATCTATTATTTTTCGGATAGTGTAGATGAAATGTTGTATCGTGGAGGCATTCAGCTGGCCAATATCCTCAATAAACTTTACAAGTAAATCTGTATATATTATATCTTGAAATTGTAAAAAGCGCATGTCCTGTTTTTAGGACATGCGCTTTTTGTATTATTCAATAAAGAATGATGGAACATTTATAGCTATCAACTTTTCTGATACATTATCACAAGAAATGGCAGACAAATCGCCTACCATTTCATATCCATTATTGTATTATCTTTATTGATTTACAATCTATTACACACATAACACCAAATGTGGAGCATCACCTACTCTTACCTATACTTAGGTTTTAACGATGGAGTAGATAGAATTTTGGAATATTCAGGGTATTCTTTCTCTATATTATTAAAGCCAGGATCATACCTTGATATAAATGCAAGCAATTTAAATTTATTTTCTTTATATCTGAAAGCCCAATAACAATAATTCTCGTTATTAATATTGGATCGAGTGTGATCGTAGATTGGCACTCCTTTTTTTGTGTATTCAATAATCGTTGGATCATTGACAAAATTTATTCTTGACCCTATTTTTGTCTTTTTAAACAAGGTGGCATCCAAAGAATCTGCTACTACAATAAAGTTGCGCATTCTATAACGAAAGACCCCAACAACTCTTAATCTATACGATCCAGGTGTAGTTCCTAATGCATCTACCGTAAACAAGTCAGATGCCAAGTATGTACCAAATCTAATTTCGAAATAAGCTCCTTCTTTGATATATTTTCCTTTAATATTTAAATCGAGAATGGTGTCTATCGAAGCATATAAATTTTTATTTACTATTGAAAGTAAAGGTGTTTTGTGAAATTCCGGTTTCGGAATATGTATTGCTTTGACTTGTAAAGTCAGAATAAGCATCAAAAGTATAATTCGTATTGTTTTCATCGCATTACCACTTATTGTTATCTTATGGTTCATTTTGTATATTTACCCAGACCTTCCGGATATGCTTATTCTTTATCATGTAAAGTTATGCACTGTCACTGGGATTTGTAATCCCAGTTCTTGTATTCTTTGGATTTGTAATCCATTAGCATACTCGCTTATAAAAAGTAACGAAATAAACCTTACCCGTTATTAGATGCTGAATATTCATTGCTAAACCATTTAATTATTGCAAATATAATGATTAATTTAAAGAATTTATCGGATCACAGATCCTTATAATACAAGAAGGCGGGAAAACATTGCCCACCAACCAGTACCATTCTTTATTCTTTTAATCAAGAATATATCCGTGAGGACTGAGGAATGTTTTTACATAAGAAACAATAAGCGGATGCCAAAGGACTTTTTGACACCCGCTTATTCTGTACATTAAAAGAATAACTCTATTTTGAAAGAATTTATGATTGTCTTATTTCCCTCTCAGGTATTGAATTGGCCACTCAATTTCTCTGTCGCTTCCTAGTGTTGAAATTATCGGAAAATAAGGGTTTCGCAATAATTCCCGTCCTAGAAATATCATGTCAGCTTTTCCCTCGGTCAGTATGAAGTTCATTTGTTCTACGGTGGTTATCAGTCCTACGGCGGCTGTGAATACACCCGTCTTTTTGATTTCTTCGGAGAAATGAACCTGATAGCCGGGAGATAATGGGATTTTTGCGGTGGACACATTTCCTCCCGACGAACAATCGATCAGATCTACCCCCTGTTGGTGTAGTATTTCGCTCAGTTTCACCGTTTCTTCGAGGCTCCAGCCCCCTTCGGTCCAATCGGTAGCCGATAAGCGGACAAAAAGAGGAAGTTCCTGAGGCCAGACGGTCTTTATAGATGTCACTATTTTCAGCAGCAATCTTATGCGGTTTTCAAAACTGCCGCCATATTCGTCGGTGCGTTTATTGCTCAAGGGAGATAAAAACTGATGTATCAGGTAGCCGTGAGCGGCATGAATTTCCAACACATCGAACCCGGCTTGCTTTGCCCGAAGCGCTGTGGCTGTAAACTGGTGAGCAATACGCTCAATTTCCGCTTCATTCATTTCGTGAGGTGGCATTTCGGTCGAATCAAAAGGAATCGCTGATGGTGCCACAGTTTGCCAGCCACCTTCGGCTATAGATAATTGCTTCCCTCCACTTGTGGGCGAGTCATGCGACGCTTTTCGGCCGGCATGGGCTATCTGAATGGCGGTAGTTGCACCATGCTCATGCGCAAATCGGATAATTCTTTCCAATCCTGCTACTTGAGTGTCATCCCACAAACCCAAATCGAAGGGTGTTATTCTGCCTTCGGGTGCTACTGCCGTTGCTTCGAGCATTAACAAGCCCACACCTCCGGCTGCACGAGTACCGTAGTGAACAATGTGCCAGTCGTTTACCAATCCATCGGTTGCGGAGTATTGACACATTGGCGACAGGCCTATTCTGTTTTTTATTGTTACTGATTTGATGCTGAGCGGTTCGTTTATTCTTGACATAGGGTTGGTGACTGATGGTTTTAGTGAGTGAAACAGAAATAGGAACGGAAATGTTTTAATCGATAATTAGAACATAATTGATAGTATGCACATTGGGAAAACAAAAACCGATTAGGATCACATCCCAACCGGTTTTTTGTTAATCTCATTTTTCAGGTGCTTATTTATTTTCTTTGTAACGCTTATCAGGCGTTCCATCTTTTTTCAAATGTTTAGCGGCAGCTTCTTTATTTTCTTTAAAACGTTTGTCAGGTGTTCCATCTTTTTTCAGCTTATCGCCTGTAGCAACAACTTTTTTTGCAGCTTCATCTTTTTTTGCTTCAACTTTTGTAGCTTCCTTTTTTACCTTTGCGTCAGCAGCTTTAACTTTGGCATCAGCGGCTTCTTTATTTTCTTTGTAGCGCTTGTCAAGTGTACCGTCTTTTTTCAACTTGTCGCCGGCAACTTTCGCTTTGGTCGCAGCTTCGTCTTTTTTTGCTTCAACTTTAGTTACCTCTTTTTTTGCTTTTTCTTTGGTTGCTTTTGCAACATCTGACTGAGCATGTACAGCAGTGGCTGCCAAAACCATAACAGCCATCAATAGAACACTAATTTTTTTCATAAATATTTATTGATTTAGAACAACCTGCATGTAGATTGTTTAATGAATAAATGATAAGCGTACATGCCCGCCAATGTTTGTTTGAAACGGATACAAATATAGAAAGAATTTAATTAAAAAAAAGAAAATCATGTATTATTTTTAGTTGAATTAAACCGACTTATGATGAAAAAACGGAAATGAGAACAAATTATTATGACACTTCTTGCTTTACAGGTATAGATAAAGGAGGTATAAGACGAAGCGAGTCCAACACTTTTTTACAATTTCCGGCTTTAGAATTGAACTCGGAGGTTTAAATGAGATGAATAAACCGGCGTGTAAATTTGATTTATAAAACTCAATTTTGAAAAAAACATATTTTTCAACCATTCATAATTAGGGTTATCAATTAAATTAGTATTTTTGTGGCAAGCAGCATTCGCCTTTAACAGTTAAAGCTTTTTTAATCTGTTTTAGAATCAGACTGTTTTTCTTATCCGGAATATATACAAACACATGAAAATAAACATCTTAAACAAATCGAAACATCCACTGCCCGAATATGCTACGCCTTTATCGGCCGGCATGGATTTGCGTGCTAACATTGATGAACCGATCGTATTAAAATCATTGGAACGAAAATTGATATCAACGGGTTTATTCATTGAACTACCTGCCGGATACGAAGCTCAAATTCGCCCGAGAAGTGGTTTAGCAATAAAAAAAGGTATTACAGTTTTGAATTCGCCGGGCACAATAGATGCCGACTATCGGGGGGAGATTTGTATTATTCTGATAAATCTTTCGGCTGAAGATTTTGTAATAAACGACGGCGAAAGAATTTGCCAAATGGTGATAGCAGCCCACGAGCAAGCAGCATGGACTGAAGTGGCTGAGCTTGGCGCAACTGACCGTGGAGCAGGTGGATTCGGGCATACCGGTAAACATTAAGCCGGCATTGCTAGGCGGCCGACTGTAGGAAGCCAAAAACTCAAAGCTGTATAATTGTTTAATTATACATTTTATTAATTTAGTAGCGTATGCGCAAAAAATATTATCTGTTTCTTTTCGTTTTATTCACATTCCTGTCTTGTTCTACCCCAAAAAAAGTAGTGGAAGTTAGTGTGTCGAATAAAATTCAACTGCCGGAAGCCGCCAGGCGTCAGTTTGATTATTATTTCTACGAAGGACTAAAGCAAAAAGATAATCAGCAATACGATCAGGCGATAGAAACATTTCGTTTGTGTCTGGCTATCGATTCGTTAGACGCCGGCGCACAATCCGAACTGGGATTAATGTACTCTGCAATAGGCTTCGACGGTCCTGCTCTACAATGTTTGGAAAAAGCGGTTCAGATAGACCCATCAAACTGGTGGTACAACGCCCAACTTATCTCAATGTACTCGGATGCAAAAAACTGGAAACGGGCCATCGAACTTACCAATAACCTGCAGAAATTATACCCCGATAAGGATGATGTGTATTCTATGTTGGCTACTTTTTACAAACAGACGCATGAATACGATAAAGCCATAGTTGCCTACGATCATTTGGAAAGTTTGGTGGGTATAAACGAAACCACGACTTTTGAAAAATTTCAATTGTATATCTTATCCAATAAGCCTCAGAAAGGGGTGGCCGAAATAGATAAACTAGTAAATAAATTTCCTACGGAATCGCGCTACAAAGTGCTTCGGGGCGATATATTTATGCAGCAGAAAATGCCCGAAAAAGCATACGAAATTTATCAGAACGTGCTCAAAGACGATCCTCAAAATGCCTATGTTTATGTTTCTTTATCGGAATATTACAAGTCGACTAACCAGCCGGACAAAGCCCTTGAATCAATAGTAGCTGCTTTAAAAACAGAACAGTTGGATGTGGATACTAAGGTTGATATTCTGGGGCAATATGTTGAACGATTGGTGCAGGATTCTACAAAGTTTGTTGAAACCGAGAGCTTGTTTAAATTGCTGATAGACCGTTATCCAATGGAGGAAAAAGTACATGGATATTATGCTACCTTTCTTCAGTATCAGAAACGGAATGACGAAGCTGTTTCGGAGTTTGAAACCATGCTGAATATCAACCCGAAGAACGAGCAGACGTGGATGCGACTTATCCAGGTAAACACCATGGATAAAAAATTCGGTCAGGTTCTGACGGTCACAAAAAGAGCTATGGAGAGTTTACCCAAACTTGCCATTTGGTATTTTTACAAAGGAATAGCCCAATTTCAGCTAGAAGATTATAAAGGATCATTGTCGACGTACAAAGCCGGATTGCCATTAATTACGAATGAGCAGACGACATTAAAAAGCGATTTTTATGCGCAAATAGCTGATATCTATTATAAACAGCAAATGAAAGATTCGGCTTTCGCGGCTTATGACAAGGCATTAGTCATTAACCCACTAAACGTGATGGTAATGAATAATTATGCGTATTATTTGTCGCTAGAAAAGACAGATTTGAAAAAGGCTGAAAGAATGAGTGCCAAGACTATAGAAATAGAGCCTAAAAACAGCACTTACCTGGATACCTATGCCTGGATTTTATATCAGGAGGCGAATTACTTTCTGGCCAAGTTTCATATAGAACGCGCTATCGATAATCTGCCCAAAGATGAAGATCCGGGCGTAATACTAGAGCACTACGGCGATATACTGTGGATGTCAGGTGCCGAAAACGAGGCAAAGGCATTGGAAGTGTGGCAAAAATCGTACGATGCGGGCAATAAAACAGAAGAACTGAAACAAAAAATAACAAACAAAGGCTGGAAAAGATAGGCTGAAATTTATCTTTGATACAAGAAAAAGAAATATGAAACAAAAAACA
>Ga0302208_10001433_pt1 | contig 10158 bp, 10 predicted proteins | sample II_Fen_E2_3_FD_194577 | JGI IMG/M metagenome (GOLD analysis project Ga0302208, IMG submission 194577) | Peat permafrost microbial communities from Stordalen Mire near Abisko, Sweden - II_Fen_E2_3 | ecosystem: Environmental > Terrestrial > Soil > Wetlands > Permafrost | place: Sweden: Abisko...
TTCATGTTTTGAGATTTCAGTTCCTATCCCTATGATGCGCTGTATATTCTTGTTTTTTACCAACTCCGCAACAGTTTTGTATAATTCATCCGGAGATTGTCCGCTTTGCAGGATATCGGACAGGATCAGTGTTTTCGAAAGGTTTTTAGCGGTAGCCTGTTGATTCAGAAAATCAAGGGCAATAGCCAATGAGTTCAGATCAGAATTATAACTATCATTTATAATCAGGCAATTACGGACTCCATCCTTGACTTCAAGCCGCATAGCCACTGCTTCCAGGTCTAAGATCCGTTTTGCTATTTCTTTTATACCAAGGCCTAATTGCAGCATGACCGCTACACATTGCAACCCGTTTTCAATTGAAGCATCATCGGTAAAAGGAATGATAACCGACATTTCAGTTTCGTTGTATTTCAGGGATAAGTTCGTGCCTGTTGCTGTTTTCACTACTTTCAGCACCTGTAAATCTGCTTTTACACTGTTCCCCCAAGAAAATAATCTGCCTTTGAATCCGGATTGTGCGATACAGATCTCCACCAGCTTATTATCGGAACAATAAATTAGGGTTTCTGCCTGTGTAAAAAGCTTCAATTTCTCTTCACATTTTTGTTTCAGTCCCGTAAAGTTTTCCTGATGGGCTTCTCCCAGGTTGGTAAAGATACCGATAGTAGGTTGTATAATTTTCTGCAAATGCTCCATTTCGTTCATTTCCGAAATGCCGGCTTCAAATATGCCCAGTTGAGTATTTTCATTTAATGCCCAGACTGATAATGGCACCCCGAGTTGGGAGTTGTAACTGCGTGGGGACCGTACAATACGATAATCGGTATGCAACAGCTGATAAAGCCATTCTTTTACAACTGTTTTACCATTACTACCCGTAATCCCAATGACCGGTATCTTGAATGCCAACCGATGGGCAGTCGCCAGGGTTTGCAAGGCCTGCAGGGTATCGGTAACTTTCAGAAAAACAGCATCGGTTAGTTTATCATATTCAGGCTGCATTTCACTTACTACAAAATAACGCAGGTTCTGCTGGTAAAGCTCCTGAACGTAGTTGTGCCCGTCATTCCGGCTGGTGCGAATAGCAAAAAACAAACTCTCTGCCGGGAATGATAATGAACGGCTGTCGGTTAATAACCAATTGACAGGTTGATCCGGAATACCTTTAAGGTCTGCTCCTATTAAGCGGGCAATTTTATTAAGTTTCATACTTTCAATATTTTATTCTGGCTACAACTCCTTCGAAAGTTGTAAGTATACATTCTTTTTTTGGTAAAATGGTGACGGTGTTGATAATTGAGTTTCCGATCTTATAGGTCCACAATACAGAACCGTTGGTAGTATCAATGCCTGTGAGTACCCCATTCTTGGTTCCGAACACTATCACGCCATCCCGGTTGGTCAGCATGCTTGGATTATGATCGTACCCATACCCGGCACTCTTTTTCCATATGATGTCCGGTGTATCTGTACGGGTATCCAAGGCGACTACACTATCGTTCATGCAACGACTGTAAACCACACTTCCATCCTCTGAGAGCCCTTCAGTCTCACGCACCTCATGTTTATTTGTCCGCCACACGATCGTTCCATTTTGGGCGTTTAATGCAGTCCAATAACGGTCGGGAGCTGTAATAAATACTTTTCCGTTTGAAACAACAGGTTTTACCGCCGCAGGTGAATAGTGAATTCCGGCATTTCCGTTATTCCATTTCCAGGCTAACTTACCATCCTTTCTGTTCAGGGCATAGAAATAAGTATCCCAGACTCCGAAATAAACCTTATCGGAAGTGACAACCGGAAGTGCTTCTTCATAATTCTTTAATTCTGCAAACTGCCAGAACTGTGTTCCGTTCTTTAAATTCAACGCTCGAAAACTACCATCACTTCCCCCGATAAAAACGGTATCCTTTTGAATCAACGGGCAACCCATTACAGCTTTCTTAGTTTCATATTTCCAGAGTAATTTTCCGGTAAATGAATTCAAACAATAGATATTCCCGTCGGTAGAGCCAAATACTACTTTATCTAAATAGACATCCGGTGAGGATATAATCCTGCTTCCGGTTTTAAACTTCCAAGCCGCAACGCCATTTTTCAGGGATACAGCATTCATATATCCAAAATCATCCCCATAGTATACCAGTTCAGTTCCTACTGCCGGTTTACCATATATGCCTACCCTTGTATCCAACCGCCAGACTTCCCTGATATTTTTAGTTGTTTTATTCATTTCAAACGAAGGTCTTAAGGCAGGATTCGGCTTGCCATAATTTCTGGGTTCACAGGAAAACGTAAGCCAGTTTAGTTCGGGTTGTCCAATCATCTTTTCATACACCCGTATTGAATCGGAAACACCATAAATGGTATATCCGCCGATCTTGTTACCTGCCCGCAGTGTAGAACGGTTCACTACACCGGGTATCCCATCGTAGTTCAGGAATACATTCCGGTGGTAATGCCCGTTCAACAGGGTTTGTACGTTGTATTTCCGGAGGACATCAGTCATGTCGTACCAGTTGTCCACATCTCCGGTTTGAAGCGGATAATGGGTAATCACAAAGACAGGTACTTCTGTTCCTGCCTTTTTAAGCTCTGCATCCACCCAGTCAATATCCTGTGGCGCTATGTGTCCGTCACCCATTTTAATAATGGGTCCGGTAGTAAAGCCAATAAACTTGCATCCTTTATGGGCAAACGAGAACTTGTCATTTCCAAATATTCGTGTAAAATCGGTAAATCCCGATTCACTCCATTTTGTTTCATGGTTTCCGGCAGTGATATAATAGGGCATTTTCAGTTTGTCCAACATGGTTTTTGCTGCCTGTAAGGACTTTCCATCCCCTGATTCCGACACATCACCCGACACGATAACAAAGTCAATGCCTGTCAGGGCATTCACATCATCGACAGCACGGGTAAGATCTTCCGAAGGGATTGGATTTGCAGGAGAGATATGCAGATCGGTAAACAGTGCAAATCGAAAAGGTTCTGTTGCAAAAACGCTGAATTGAATTCCAATAATGAGCAGAATGAACAAAACCTGTTTTATTTTCATGGGAATTATCTGAAATGAAGTATTTTAATTCTAAAGTTGACTAATAATTCGGATGAACAAAGATACTACAGTAAAAACAATTAATGCCCCTGTAACCCTAAAACTTTTTAGTAAATTTGTCCGATTGGTTTTAGCATATACTAAAACAGGAGTATAATCCCGTAAGATTTACTCCTGTTCATTTTATTTCCAACGCGGCATTTATCTAAACATCGATAGAGGTAACTTCTACCAGCAGGTCTTTCATGACAGTTTGTCCTGTAACAACATGTATTTTCCGAATCACCCCGTTACAGGTAGCTGTAATTTCATTCTGCATTTTCATGGCTTCCAGACTTAATATAGGCTCTCCCACATTCACCAGATCTCCCTCTGCCAAAAAGATGTCCACAATCTTGCCAGGCATTGGCGAGGCTAAATTATTCTCATTAAGCTGCTTCCCATCCTTGTCAATCATGCCATGGCGGACATACGAAAATAACGATTCCAAGCTGAACTTATACTCTACTCCATTCACTTTGACCGTCGTTTTGTTCTGGTCGCGTGATACCAACTCGCAGTTATAGCGCTTTCCTTTCCAATCGAACTGATACTGAAAATCGGATTGTTCAATGAAATTTATATCCTGTTCCACATTATCGATCACAGGCATTGATTCTTTGGGAAGATAGATTTTAAACCGTTTTCCATTTTCGCGCATGGCTATAAAAAGCCTGGAAGCGTCCCTTTTATAAACGTATGAAGTTCCCATATTTTTTGTTTTAGTCTAATGTCAAAAGTCTAATGTTCTGATATTTATTGACGTATATTATTTATTGTAATTAATTACTACTTCTCTTATAAAAAAAATCCAATTAACTAATCAACTTAATCAACCAATTACTTATTGATTCTCTTATTCAATACCCAGACATTCAACGATTCGTTTCTGGAAGCAGGTGCCTCCGATACAATTTGAAGGTATTCTGTGGCATATATAATTGTAGCTGCCAAAGCTCCGATGAGTTCATCATCCGGATGTTCCAGCATAGCAGGTTTAAAGAAATAGGTCACCCACCGGGTAGTATACCTTGCCGACACAAATTCAGGGTCCTGCAAAACAGTCTTGCAGAATGGAACCGTAGTTTTCAACCCGACGAGGCTAAAGTCTTTCAAGGCTTCCAGCGTCTTATCAATGGCATCCTGCCTGTTATTCCCATGTACAATAATCTTGGCAATCATCGAATCGAAATAGGGAGTCACCACTGAGCCGTTGTGCACTCCCGTTTCAATACGAACATTGGGACTTTGAGGAAACCGTATCTTTTCAATAAACCCGGTCTGCGGACTAAAGCGGTTCTGGGGATCTTCCGTATTCACACGGCATTCAATAGCCCAACCTGTGATCTTCACATCTTTCTGTTTCAAGGTAAGCTTCTCACCCAGGGCTATTTTTATCTGCCAGTCAACCAGGTCAACTCCTGTCACCATTTCAGTTACAGGATGTTCTACCTGGATACGGGTATTCATTTCCATAAAATAGTAGGTACCGTCTTCATCCAGGATATATTCAATAGTTCCTGCCGAGAAATAGCCTATTGACTTGGCGAATTTCACAGCCATCTCCCCCATTTTCTTTCTTACTTTAGGAGAAATACTGGCAGAAGGGGCTTCTTCCATTAATTTCTGGTGCTTCCGTTGCAGGGAGCATTCCCGTTCGCCCAAATGGATTACATTCCCGAACGTATCGCCCAGGATCTGAAACTCGAGGTGCTTAGGGTTCTCCAGATACTTTTCAATAAACAGGTCTCCATTTCCAAAGGCAGAAGTGGCTTCATCAAAGGCCGACTTGAAATTCCTTTCCATCGTTTCAGGTTTCTCCACGATACGCATTCCACGTCCTCCACCTCCGGCAGAAGCTTTCAACAACACAGGATATCCAATCTTTTTGGCAATCTCGATGGCCTGTTTTGCATCGGTAACCGCTCCCTCACTTCCGGGAACAAGGGGTAATCCGGCTTCTATGGCCATCTTCTTGGCGATAGTCTTGATACCCATGTTCCGGATCAATTCAGGTGATGGTCCTACAAAGATGAGTCCGTTCTTTTCGCATAAAGCTGCGAAATCTGGGTTTTCAGAGAGAAACCCATAACCGGGGTGTACCATGTCGATATTATTTTCAAGTGCTAACTCCACAATCCTGTCAGCATCCAGAAATATCGGTTTTTCATTATTTGCATCATGCGCCTGAATGATTTCATCGGCATATTGTAAATACAAGGCATCGGGTTCTTTGTCACTCATTAGAACAATTGCAGTAAGTCCAAGCTTATGAGCAGAACGTATAATCCGTATTGCAATTTCACTCCGGTTAGCAATTAATAAACGTTTATTCATTTGTATTTAGTGATTGATTGATTGGTAACTCAGTTTACTGGCTGATTAAGTTGATTGTTTTGGTTGTTGGTTAAAAGACTATTTGTTATTGAGTTAACTTTGAAATAAAGCAATGAATCACATGATATCAATTACAACATTCCTCTATATCAAACAATTAACAAAGCAACCAGTTAACGAATCAACTAACTTATAGAGGAATACTCCCATGTTTCCTCTGTGGTGCCGAATACTGCTTATTTGACAACACATCAAAGGCTGTAATCAATATTTTACGGGTATCGGAAGGGACAATCACTTCGTCAATCAGTCCTACCTCTTCCGCCTTATACGGATTAGCTATTTCATTTTTATATTTCTCAGTCAGCATTTTTTCCAGCTCTGCACGGTTCTCTGATTTTGCAAGCTCCGCCCGGTTTACAATCTTAATGGCACCGGCTGGTCCCATCACGGCAATCTCTGCAGAAGGCCAGGCAAAGTTAAAGTCTCCTCCGGTATTCTTGCTGCTCATCACAATGTAAGCACCCCCGTAGGCTTTGCGGATGATCACTGTAATTTTAGGTACGGTAGCTTCGCAGAAAGCATACAGCAGTTTAGCCCCATTGCGGATAATACCGCTGTGTTCCTGTTCTGTGCCAGGTAAAAAGCCCGGTACATCTTCCAATATCAGTAACGGAATATTATACGCATCGCAGAACCGCACAAAGCGGGCTCCCTTCACACTGGCATTAATATCCAGTGTTCCGGCCATTACTTTAGGCTGGTTGGCTACAATCCCGATTGTTTTGCCATCCAGGCGGGCAAACCCTACCAGGATATTCTGAGCAAACTTTTCATGCACCTCAAAGAAGGAATCTTTATCTACCAGGATTTGGATAATCTCCTTCATATCGTAAGGACGGTTGGCATCGTCCGGAATGATCTTATCCAGGAAGTCCTGGCGTGTCTCGTAGAACTGGACATTAGTCGAAATTGGCATCGGATCAAAGTTATTCGAGGGTAGGTACGATAGTAATTTGCGGGCATACATGATGGCATGTTCCTCGTCATCATACACAAAATGGGCTACCCCGCTCTTCTGGGCATGAACGTTTCCACCGCCCAATCCTTCCATATCGATATCCTGATTCAATACTTCCTTCACTACGTCGGGACCGGTGACAAACATATAAGATGTCTGGTTGGTCATAAATACAAAATCGGTCAAGGCAGGCGAGTATACGGCTCCACCGGCTGCAGGGCCAAGTATGATGCTGATTTGAGGTATAATTCCAGAGGAACGGACATTATTCCTGAAGATGGTAGCATAGGCTGCCAGGCTCTTCATTCCTTCCTGAATACGGGCACCTCCCGAATCGATAAGCCCCACAATAGGTGCTCCCAGCTTCAGGGCCATTTCCTGCACCTTGGCTATTTTACTCCCATGGGTAAAGCCCAACGAGCCGCCCATCACGGTAAAATCCTGGGCATAGGCAAATACACTCCGCCCTTGAACCAGTCCACGTCCTACCACAACTCCATCACCAAATGAAGAATGTTTTCCGCTCAACGAACTGTGGGCAGGCTCAGTAAAAGCATCGAATTCAAAAAATGTACCTTCATCAAATAGAACAGTGATACGTTCGCGGGCTGTAAGTTTTCCTTTTAAATGTTGTTTGACTACCGCATTGCTTTCCATAAGTTGCAACGCCTTTTTCCGTTGCTCAAATACTTCATTTTTGTTCATATCTTACTCTTAAATGTTAGAAGGTGATGGGCAAAGATACTCGATAAATAGGGTGAGATATCCGCTATCCGTTAGACAGGCATAACAAATCCGATCCTTTTTTGTTCTAATCTTTTATTTTTCAACAACTAATAGAATAGTTAAAATTACAACATAACTATTAAATCAAAATATATCTGAATGAAAATACGACAGTCCCAATGATATAAAGTAACAAATACGCAAGATTGTCATTATTCATAAATTTAGGATAAAGATCCTTACCAGCGTCAAAACACCAACGTCCAAACGTTTCTTTTACGGCTTGAAGCGTCAATCGAGAGGCATCAGCATCTGACCAATATTTTAAAGTTTATCAATATAGAGAACCTATCAACGATCAAATCAGCCACAGTATAAACACTACAATCACCAAAGCCGGAATCATATTCAGGATACGCAGTTTTTTAATCTCCAGGATATCAATTCCTAATCCGATCAATAGGATTCCCCCTACACTGGTCAATCCCTGAATGATTTCAGGTGTAAAGAACGAACCTGCATACATGGCCAGCAAAGTAATCCCGCCCTGGAATATCAGAAGAGGAATTGCCGATACCAACACTCCCACTCCAAAGGCTGATGCAAGCAGGATGGCTGCAAACCCATCCATCAACGACTTGGTCATCAATAAATCTGGTGATCCACCCGTACCTTCCTGGATTGAACCCAGGATAGTCATCGACCCAATACAGAACATTAGGAATGCCGTAGTCAACCCCTCTGAGAATTTATCACTTCCTATGCGAAGCTTGCGTTTAAAATAATTACTTAACCGTTCTACCCCGCCTTCCAGGTTCATCCATTCACCCAGCAGCGATCCAATGGCCAGGCTGCTGACTATGATAATGATATGTTGCATTTTGTATACCATGCTGATCCCCATAGCTACTGTAAACAACCCGATAGCCTGAAAATATATCGTAGTAATCCGTTCGGGCATGTTCTTCTTCAGCAGCAGCCCCAGGGTTCCCCCTGCCAGTACCGCTCCTGCATTAATCAGTGTTCCTGTCATGTCGTTATTTTTTCTTGGGTTTATTCGGGTTTATTTGCACGGTTTCCCTTACTGTAAAAGCAACCGGGCACAGGGGTTTCCTTTATTGACAAGGCACCTGCGATTTTAGCCTGTTTTATATTTTAACGGATTAAAAGTGTTCCATAACCCTGATTTTTGGCATAAATACTTGAATTCAATGTCACACTTTCTCTGATTATCGGAACCAATAAGTATAATAAGCAACAAATCAACATTAAATAATACTAAATAATAGTGAAACAGGATCAATATTTGAAGTTTAACCTTAACAATATTAACTATTTACCTTTCTATTTATCTTCTTTCAATTGAAAAAAAAAGAAATAATTTAAATTATTGTAGCATTTTTCACAGCTTCTAGCTTCCGAATCTACTATCGGGTTGGCTACCCTTTTTTAAGTCCGGATTAATCTCATCAGGAAACAGGATTCCAGGTAGTTACATTCTTTCAGTTGATTTTAAAAGGTTTCCGGTGGGTTTTCTCTTACCACGACTTCCATAGGAGTCCGGCTGGAACTGAATTATTTGCGACAACTGTAACACTAGTACTACAACAACCATATTATCAAATGGATACATATAATATATATCTTTGTATTGTCTATTATAATCAAATAGCTCTGAATTAAAAGTTAGTATTCACCCTTAAAAATGCAGGCATTATGAAACCTTTAAAGCTTAATTCGTATATAGCCACGGCTTCTATACTTTTTTCAAGTTATATGTTGATTCTAGTCACGTTGATTATAATTCTTCATAAATAAAAAAAAAGACTTTACATCATTCCAAGTAATATCTGAATGTTTATTTTCAACCGAAAGTAATTCTCTTAAAAAAACAACTTAACATTATGAAAGTATTAAAACATTATTCGTTTGCAGTGATAGCATCAATTATTTTTTCCAGTTACATGGTAATTTTGATCACCATTGTTAAGATTTTCCATAAATAACGAAAACCGATCTTACTAAATTTTCATTGATATTGGTAGGTCTGTTTTCAAGTTTTACTTAAAAAAGTAGCATCATGAAAACTTTAAAACCTCCTTCATTAGCAGTTACCGTATCGATTCTTATTTCAAGCTATATGTTGGTATTAATCTCTCTGATTATTATTCTGCATTTATAAGATGTACGCAGGGCTTTTGTACGCACGCTTGTGTGATATTGCAACCTGACACATGGAGTGTATTCTGTTAAAGTATCGAAGCAACGTACTACTAAACGATCAGCATCATTTTACAGTTTGCTTCCTGCAAATTGGAATATGTTGGAAGTTGGATAAAAGCCTCTTTTCCCTGCCCTGTTCACTATGATTTGCTTTGCCCGGATAATATCCCGGTTGACGAAGCAGTTATCCCCTCCGGATTCAAATATCTGCAAAAATACAGTTTTTTATCGTTATCCACAATTCCACCTGAAACGGAAGTAAGATGAACCAATTACGGCTTGCTCCTTCAATCACTCATTGTTGAGGCTCTACTGTTTATTGATTATCCCAATCCCTTAACTTTCATTGTACAGATAGTATTTAGATGCAGGTAGGTAGAATAGATTGACAACGTATTTTCACCACCAGGACACTTTGTTCTGTTATTAACTGATATCTCCGCCATCTGATTAACCCTGGGTGGCAAGGAAACTGATCCTGAATCCAACTCACTCCTGATTTTTTTCATATAAGTAATGGAAAATAAATAGTGTCCTGTTACTTTAAATATAACTTAATCAACCATCAGCTCTGTCGCCCACTGAAATACTCTTTTCCTGTTTCTTTCTCCTATAGGAGAAAGTCCCCGAAGGGGGATAGAGGTTTGGAGATGGCAGGGGCTGAAGGTCAGATTGTCTAGTCCTGAAATAGGTTTACAACAAAGTAAACAAAATTCAGGATTATGAAAAGACAAGTAAAGAAAATTACGGA
>Ga0302208_10001434_pt1 | contig 10146 bp, 12 predicted proteins | sample II_Fen_E2_3_FD_194577 | JGI IMG/M metagenome (GOLD analysis project Ga0302208, IMG submission 194577) | Peat permafrost microbial communities from Stordalen Mire near Abisko, Sweden - II_Fen_E2_3 | ecosystem: Environmental > Terrestrial > Soil > Wetlands > Permafrost | place: Sweden: Abisko...
GTTCCCTAAAAATGAAGATTTACCACACCGTCAGGACTTCTGTTATGTGCGTTGGATCTAGTATTAATACAGAATCATAAAAAAACCCTCAGAACAATTGTTCTGAGGGTTTTTTTATGATTCTGTATAGTCTGATTGAAACTAAAACAAATAAGCTGGATTCTTTAAGCGTTTTTTGCTTTCGCAAGGATAGCTGAGAATGCTTCCGGGTGGTTCATGGCTAAATCGGCCAACACTTTACGGTTCATTTCAATACCTGATTTGTGCAAAGCACCCATCAACTTTGAATAAGACATACCTTCTAAACGTGCAGCAGCATTAATACGTTGAATCCACAATGCGCGGAAAGTACGTTTCTTGTTCTTACGATCACGATATGCATACTGTAACCCTTTTTCCCAGGTATTCTTGGCTACTGTCCAAACGTTACGACGTCCACCAAAATAACCTCTGGTAAGACTTAAAATTCTTTTTCTTCTTTTACGTGAAGCAACGTGGTTTACTGACCTTGGCATAATTAAAATGATTTATGAATGTTAGCGTCGCTTTTCATAGCGAACTTTGGGCTAAAGACATTCGGTTTTTGATTCAGAAAATGTGATAATAAAAGGAAAGTTGACTCCTATTTCAAGCAAAGCATTTCTTTAACGTTCGTCAGGTCGGTCTTGTGAACAAGAGCCATGTGAGTCAGGTTACGTTTTTGTTTTGTTGTCTTTTTAGTCAAGATGTGGCTCTTAAAAGCATGTTTTCTTTTGATCTTTCCTGTTCCGGTAAGGGTAAACCTTTTTTTTGCACCGGAGTTAGTTTTCATTTTTGGCATTGTTACTATTTTTTTGTTAATGTATAATCTGATTTAAAAAACTGCTTATTTTGGTTTTTTAGGCGAAAACATAATAATCATACGTTTTCCTTCCAATTGAGGCAGTTGATCTACTTTGGCATATTCTTCCAGGTCGCTGGCAAAACGGAGTAATAAAACTTCGCCTTGTTCTTTAAAGAGTATTGAACGCCCTTTGAAAAATACATATGCTTTTACTTTGCAGCCTTCTTTTAAAAAGCCCTGAGCATGTTTTAGCTTGAAATTATAATCGTGATCATCGGTCTGAGGACCAAAGCGAATTTCTTTCAGAATGACTTTAGCCGTTTTAGCTTTTGACTCTTTCTCACGTTTTTTTATTTGGTATAAAAACTTTTGATAGTCAACTACTTTACAAACCGGCGGCTCAGCATTAGGCGATATTTCTACCAAATCTAATTCGAGTTGATCGGCAATGCGAATGGCTTCTTCGTAAGAATAAACGCCTTGTTCAACATTCTCACCAACCAAACGAACTTCTTTTAACCCTTTTATTTTTTCGTTTATCCGATTGGGTTGCTCTTTTACTCTCCCTCTAAGAGGTCTGATGGTTAATTGTTTAGCTATTGTCTGTTTCCTCCTTAATTTGAATGCGTGAATAAATATTGTTTATGCTTTTTTGAGCCCGCAAATATAATACTTTTATTTGAATTTCTAACGGTGAAAAGCAATATATTCTAAATATTTAAAAATCAAACTGCATATAACGTTCATTCAATCTGATTGTTGAATATCCTTTTTGATAGATATTCTTCAAGTCTGTCCATTGCTGTCCCTATTTTTCCCATTGAATTGGCATATGAAAACCGTACAAACCCTTCACCACCGGTCCCGAAATCGACGCCCGGAGTAATGCCTACATGTGCCTTCTCTAATATTTCAAAGGCAAACTGATATGAATCGGAAGTGAATTTTCCGGCATCGCAAAAGACATAGAATGCTCCTTGAGGTTCAGAATGAATCACGAATCCCATGCGTGTCAGTCTTTCAATAATATAGATTCTTCTTTCGTTGTAAACAGCCCGCATAACGTCTACGTCAGCTTTTGCTTCAGTTAAGGCGGCAATTCCAGCTTTTTGTGCTGTGCTAGGTGCACAAATAAATAAGTTCTGTTGTAAAATTTGTAATGCTCGCATGTGTTCTTTAGGCGCAATCAGATATCCAAGTCGTAGACCTGTCATGGCAAATCGTTTAGAAAAGCCGTTTATAACAAATGCTTTATCGGTAAATTCGAGTATTGAGGATGCCCTCCCTTCGTACACAAGCCCGTGATATATTTCATCCGAGATGATTGGAACTCCTAATGCTACAAGATCCTTAAAAACCTGATCCTTTACCAGGGTCCCCGTAGGATTCATGGGAGAGTTGACAAAGATAGCACGGGTTTTATCCGTAATTTTGTTCTTTATTTCGTTGATGTCGTATTGAAAGTCGCATTCGGCATGTAAAGGAACACAAACAGGTTCGGCATGGCAGGCCAGTGCGAAGTTCCTATAACAAGGATAGCCGGGATTCGACATGATGACTTCATCCCCGGGTTGGCACAGCAACATTAGCACCATTAGGATGGCAGGAGAAGAGCCCGATGTAACAAGAATGCAATCCGGATCAACAGTGACGCCGTACTCGGCTAAATGAAAATCACTGATGGCAGTACGTAGAAGTGGGTCGCCCAAAGAGTGGGTATAATGCGTTGTCCCATTAAGATATGCCTTAATAGCTGCTTGTGAAATGCATTCGGGCATATCAAAATCAGGTTCGCCTACTTCAAGGTGAATAACATCAATCCCTTCGCGTTGTAATTCGTTAGCACGTTCCAGAACATCCATCACAATGAAGGATGTCATGCGTTCAATCGTTTTATTCATGGATTCCTAAGCTGAAAAATTTATACAAAAGTAAAGAAAAAGGCTGAAGCTGAGGTACAGGATACAAAAAATCATAGAAAATAAGGACTTGTGATTTACTGCCATATAGATATTGCAGATTTATAAAAATAGTACTACCTTTGTCGGACTTTTTTGCAAAAGAAAGTGTGATGGGAAATTAAGCGACTAATCACTTAAAAATAAACGCTTAAATTTTGAGTAACACATAAATAAACAAAATGAAAACATTTGAATTAAAAGGAACAGTGAGAACTGAACTGGGAAAAAAAGCTACTAAAGCTGTTAGAGTTTCCGAAACCGTACCATGTGTATTGTATGGTGGTGCCGAAAATACTCATTTTACAACAACAATTGGCGATATCCGTAAATTGATTTATACTCCGGAGGTATATATTGTCAATCTGGACATTGATGGTAAAAAGACAAAATCGATCATGAAAGCATTGCAATTTCACCCAGTAAGTGATAAAGTATTGCATATTGACTTTTTAGAATTGACAGAAGACAAAGCCGTAGTAGTTGAGCTTCCTGTTAAACTAGAAGGATTAGCCGAAGGTGTTAAAGCTGGTGGTAAATTAAGTCTTGAAATGCGCAAACTGAAAGTCAAAGGATTGTATACTCAAATCCCTGAAAATATCGTTATCAATGTTTCAGAATTGGGATTAGGAAAATCTATCCAGGTTGCCAAAGTTTCAGTGAAAGATCTTGAAATCCTAAACAACAAGAATGCCGTTGTTGCACAAGTTAAATTGACTAGAGCTGCACGTGGAGCTGCTGCAACTGCCGTCGTTAAATAATTCTTTCGAACATGAAATACTTAATTGTCGGATTGGGCAATATTGGTACTGAGTACCAGGATACCCGCCACAACATAGGTTTTACAATATTGGACGCTTTTGCAAAGGCGTCCAATGTTTTTTTTACAGAAAACCGTTACGGGTCAACTTGTGAAGTAAAGATGAAAGGCCGTACATTGATTCTGCTTAAACCTTCCACCTTCATGAATTTGAGTGGGAATGCCCTGAGATATTGGATGAATAAAGAAAATGTCGCTATTGAAAACGTGTTGGTGATTGTGGATGATATTGCTTTGCCATTTGGTACCTTAAGGTTGAAGCCAAAAGGGTCGGCTGCCGGACATAATGGTTTGAAGAATATCGAGGAAATTCTCGGTCATAGTGATTATGCCCGTTTACGATTTGGTCTTGGCGATGATTTCAAACGAGGTCAACAAATAGCCTATGTCCTGGGGAAGTGGACCTCTGAACAACAAAAAGCATTGCCTGCAAGGGCTGATATAGCCGGAGAAATGATTAAAAGCTTTTGCCTGGCTGGACTGGAATTAACGATGACGCAGTTTAATGGAAAATAGTTAGTTGATTTAGTTAATTAATTTCATTGAGTTGAATAAGCAGGTAGATGGCTGAGGTAATTAATTCAATCACATAATTCCAAATGAACTCATTCAAATTAAACAACTCAATCAACCTACTCAACTCAGTCAACTCATTCAACTTACTCAACCAATCAACTAAATACAATGAAAACCGAAGTTCGCATAGATAAATGGCTCTGGGCTGTACGTCTGTTTAAAACAAGGACCTTAGCTGCTGATGCATGTAAAAAAGGCAAGGTGATCATACAGCAGGTTTCTGTGAAACCCTCCCGAAATGTAAAGATCGGTGATGTCGTTTCGATTAAACGAAATCCTGTCCTGTTTTCTTTCAAGGTGTTGGGGTTATCCGAAAACAGAATGAATGCCAAATTAGTGCCTGACTTTTTATTGAATGTAACAACTGCCGATCAATTGGAAATCATTGAAATGACTAAATTAGCCGGACAGTTAGGACGTGATCAGGGAGCAGGAAGACCTACTAAAAAAGACCGTCGTGAAATTGATGACTTTATTGAACCTGCCTTCATGGATGACGAGGGGGATTGGGATTTTTAGGTTGATTAATCAATTGGTTAATAAGTTGGTTATTCCAATACTAAATTGTAAATAAATAAATTGTAAATCATAATATTGTGTTTATAGCCAGAAAACTTAAAAAGGAAAATATCTCTGAATATTTGCTCTACATGTGGCAAGTGGAAGATTTAATACGTGCATTTGATCTGAATATTGATGTCATCAAGGAACGGATTATCGCTTCCTATCCTGTCACGGATGATGAACGCAAAAACCTGTACGATTGGTATGAGAGTCTGATTGAAATGATGCGGCTTGAAAACGTACAGACTGATGGCCATCTACAATTAAATAAAAATATTATCCTTGAACTGGACGAACTACACGCTTCTATCCTACGATCAGGCAAGGATGCCGGATATGCCGCCAAGTTCTATCATGTTCTGCCCTTTATTTCCCAATTAAGAACACAACAGAATAATACCCAGATAAGCGATGTTGAACTTTGTTTCAATTTTCAATACGGTATCATGTTATTGCGCATGAAAAAAACAGAAATAACACCTGAAACTCTTCAGGCTCAGGCTGAAATATCGAAGTTCATGGTCTTGTTAGCCAGGAATTACCAACTATACAAATCCGGGGAATTGGATTTAGAAGAAGATTAAACCCCCTACATAACCGTTAATTGCTATATTTTATATAATTTTACGGCGTTAAAAGAATGGCAGGTGAAGGTAACTTTCAAACCTCAAACTTTTCAAACCTCAAACCTTAAACTTTTCAAACGATTTGCTTATAACCAGTAACTAAAAGAACTATTTTTATGAAAGGAATTGTATTAGCAGGAGGTTCAGGCACCCGCCTTTATCCGATTACCAAAAGTATTTCCAAACAGATCATTCCGGTTTACGATAAACCTATGATTTATTATCCCTTGTCGGTGTTAATGCTGGCCGGAATTCGTGAGATATTAATTATTTCTACCCCCCAGGATATTCATCTGTATGAAAACCTATTGGGAAATGGCGATGATCTGGGAATTAAACTTGTTTATGCTGTTCAGCCTTCCCCCGATGGATTGGCACAGGCCTTTATTATCGGCGAAGAATTTATTGGTGATGATAATGTTTGTATGGTTCTCGGCGATAATATATTCTATGGTTTTGACCTCTCGCGTACCCTTCGTGAAGCAGCTACTTTGAAGGATGGCGCTGTTGTTTTCGGATATTATGTAAACGATCCTGAACGCTATGGTGTTGCTGAGTTTGATGCTGCCGGCAAAGTGCTGAGCCTGGAAGAAAAACCAACAGACCCTAAGTCAAATTATGCTGTTACCGGCTTGTATTTTTACAGCAATGATGTAGTGCAAAAATCCAAAGCTTTGAAGCCTTCTAAACGGGGTGAGTTGGAGATTACCGACCTCAACCGGCTGTATCTCGAAGAAGGACGTCTTAGTCTGAAAATGATGGGACGCGGTATGGCTTGGCTTGATACCGGAACTCATGACAGCCTGCTGGAAGCTTCCAACTTCATTGCTACCATTGAGAATCGCCAGGGATTAAAAGTTGCCTGCCTTGAAGAAATTGCTTACCGGTATGGTTATATCAACAAAGAGCAATTGCTTAAACTCGCCGAACCACTCAAGAAAAATCATTACGGTGAATATCTGTTTAAAATCGCGAACGATAAAGGTAGTTTTGGTCTCTAGTTGTTTGGTTGACTTGTTAATTGGTTATTAAGCTGATTAAGTTAATCCCGTAAACGGGACGTCACTACGTTCCGTTGGTTGCTTGAGTTAAATATTAACTTGCAATAATAACTCAATCAACATTATCAACTAACTCAACTTTTAATTCGTGAAATTTATTTTAATTCGTTTTTAATTCGTCTTTAATGGAAATTATAAAAACCCCCATATCTGATTTAGTTATTGTCAAACCACGTGTCTTTGTTGATCCACGGGGTTTTTTCTGTGAAACATATAACGAAAAGACCTACCTTGATGCAGGCATTGATCTTCATTTCTGTCAGGACAATCAGTCTAAATCTTCCTACGGAGTTATTCGTGGATTGCACTATCAGCTTAACCCGCAAAGCCAGTCGAAACTGGTTTCTGTGGTACAAGGCTCAGTCTGGGATGTTGCGGTTGATTTACGGGCTTCGTCTCCTACATTTGGACAATGGTATGGTGTGGAACTTACTGAAGAAAATCATTTGCAGTTTCTCATTCCCCAGGGTTTTGCCCATGGGTTTTCCGTATTGAGCGAAACAGCTGTGTTCTCATATAAATGCGATAACTTCTATAGCCCAACCCTGGAACGCGGTATCATGTACAACGATTCAACACTGGCCATTGACTGGAAAATACCTGCTGACAAAGCCTTAATCTCAGAGAAAGACTTAAAGCACCGGTCGTTTATCGATGCTGATAAGAATTTTTGAAAGTTATACGAATTATCCGAATTAATTACGAATTACACGAATTTAATATCGCGAAGCTCATATCACCGCAGGTAATATCAAAAAATAATATCACTGAAATTTATATCACTGAAAGTCATATCGCGAAGCTAATATCAATACAATGAATACAATATTAATTACCGGCAGCCACGGGCAACTAGGCAATGAAATGCAGCAGGCTGCTATCAGTTTTCCTGCTTTCAACTTTCTATATACCGATGTCGAAGATCTTGACATTTGCGATAAAGCTGCTCTTAGTGACTTTGTAAAAGCAAACAAAGTGAATATTATCGTAAATTGTGCTGCCTATACTGCCGTGGACAAAGCGGAGGATGATGTAGCTCTCTGTTACAAGATAAACAGTGACGCAGTTCGTAATATCGGTGAAGTAGCCAGCGAAAACAACCTGAAAGTAGTGCATGTCTCTACCGATTATGTGTTCGATGGCACCAATTACCTTCCATACAACGAAGATCAACCCGTTTGTCCTGCTACCGTTTATGGCAAGTCAAAACTGGCCGGTGAACAAGCCTTGATGGAGACTTGCAAACAAGCCGTCATTTTGCGTACTGCTTGGCTCTATTCTTCGTTTGGCAATAACTTTGTAAAAACTATGATGAAGCTCGGAACCGATCGTGATTCATTAAACGTTATTTTCGACCAGGTTGGGACACCCACCTATGCTGCCGATTTAGCCAATACGATTCTGAAAGTGCTGAGCCATGAAACATTCGTTCCCGGGATTTATCATTTCTCTGACGAAGGTGTTTGCAGCTGGTACGATTTTACAAAGTCTATACACCGCATTGCAGGCATCACCTGTAATGTTCAACCCATAGAAACCAAGGATTATCCGGCCCGTACACCGCGCCCTCACTACAGTGTCCTGAACAAGGCAAAAATTAAAAGTACCTATGGCATGGTCATTCCTCATTGGGAAGAAAGCCTGGTACGATGCATTGATATTTTAAAACAAAAATAATAGTCTTTTTAAGTGGAGGTTTCACTTCAAGTGAAGCTATCGCTGTACAGATACTCTAAAAACGCGAACCAATGCTGCTGGTTCGCGTTTTTTGTGTTTTGGGATGTCAGGTATGCTTTTGTTGTTTTAAATGGATACTGCAAGCTTGAGTCCACCATTTAAACCGGTAAGATTACTTTTAATCAATGTAAAAAACTCCCCTTATCTTTCTCTGGTTTGAATAACCTGGATAGCTTCACCCTCTGACCTCTAAACTGTAACCTGACTTCAACCGCTGTATTTCATATTTTTAATTCAGGAATGCATATTTATGTTCAATTCTATGAAACAAAATGTGTTCCTTTGCAGTTACATATCAGGAATATCCTGAACCAATCTCGAATAGATTAAACATGCATCAAGTCAATAAAATAGCCAGTTCTTCCACCATAGATTTCTTCTCAGCAAATGCCAGTTCCGAATTAGCATTGCCGATTATGGAAGGAGGTATCTCAGCCGGATTCCCAAGCCCTGCCCAGGATTATATCGACCTGAAGATTGACCTGAATAAAGAACTCATCTCCAATCCTTCGAGTACCTTTTATGGTCGTGTTAAAGGCTGTTCCATGCAGGACGCGGGGATCATGGATGGGGATATCCTGGTGATTGATAAAAGCCTGGAACCTCAGGATGGTGACACGGCAGTCTGTTTTATTGATGGTGAGTTTACCCTGAAGTATATCAAAATCGAACCCGATGCAGTCTATCTTGTTCCGGCAAACAGTAATTTTCAACCCCTAAAAGTGACTGAAGAAAACAACTTTTGTATCTGGGGAGTTGTTACCTATTCAATTAAAAGTCATAAACGGAAAGGAATGTAATTCGACGTTTCGCGTTTCGCGTTCCGCGTTTCGTGTTCTGTGTTCCGCGTTCTGTGTAGGATGTTCACCTTTTTTAAAAGGTTTCGTGTTTTTTGCTATTGAACAGATAACAACTAATCCAAACCCGAAACGCGGAACGCGAAACCCGGAACAATAAAAACTTCTTCCCCATGTTCGGCTTAATTGACTGCAATAATTTCTACGCTTCGTGCGAACGGGTTTTCAATCCTTCGCTCAACGGCAAGCCTATCGTGGTACTTTCCAACAACGATGGGTGTGTTATTGCACGTTCCTCCGAAGCTAAGAAATTGGGTATTCCCATGGGTGAACCGGCCTATAAGCTGAAGGAACTGATTGAAACAAACCAGGTACATGTTTTCTCTTCCAATTACGTCCTGTACGGGGATATGTCGCATCGGGTGATGAACACCATCGCTACGTTTGCCCCTGAAATGGAAGTGTATTCCATCGACGAAGCGTTTGTATTGCTCGATGGATTTGAAAACGTGGATATGAAAGAATACGGAGAGAAAGTAGTGCGTACGGTTACACGCAATACCGGCATTCCCGTCAGTATGGGCATTGCACCTACCAAGACCCTGGCCAAGGTGGCGAATAAGTTTGCCAAGAAATACAGGAATTATAAAGGCGTTTGTATTATCGATACCGACGATAAGCGTGAAAAGGCATTAAAGCTGACTGAGATAGGTGATGTCTGGGGCATTGGCCGTAGGTTTTCAAAGAAATTACAGTACTATAGCGTGAATACCGCCTGGGACTTTACACAGCGTTCCAAGAGCTGGGTGCGCCATACCATGGGGGTAGTGGGGGAGCGTACCTGGATGGAGTTGCGGGGTACTCCTTGTTTTGAAATGGAAACTCCTGTCGATAAGAAATCCATCTGTACTTCACGCAGTTTTGGGGAGCGGCTTACCGAACTGGCTCCCATATCGGAGGCAGTGTCTAATTTTGCAGCCAGCTGTGCCGAGAAATTACGCGCCCAGCATTCCTATGGCTGCGTGCTCACCGTGTTCATTCATACCAATCCTTTTGCTACAAACCAGGCACAATACTACAATCAAAAGGTGATGCAGCTTTCGGTGCCCACCAACGACTCTACCGAATTGATAAACTATGCCTTGCGGGGTTTGAAATCCATTTATGCCGAAGGGTACCGGTAT
>Ga0302208_10001436_pt1 | contig 10133 bp, 7 predicted proteins | sample II_Fen_E2_3_FD_194577 | JGI IMG/M metagenome (GOLD analysis project Ga0302208, IMG submission 194577) | Peat permafrost microbial communities from Stordalen Mire near Abisko, Sweden - II_Fen_E2_3 | ecosystem: Environmental > Terrestrial > Soil > Wetlands > Permafrost | place: Sweden: Abisko...
TAGGCCCATAGATGAACAAGATACTAGTGGTAAAATGAAAGAAAGGAAACAAATACAGAGTTCATAACCGAAAAAAAACATTTTTTCAGTTGATATAATCGATTGTACTCTGAATGGGTGTAAACGATAGTCTGAATTATTCGTGGGAATGGTGAGCAGAAAGAAAACACCTACAATCCAGGAAATTTGGTTACCGACAAACAGGAAAAACAACCCTTGTCAGAAAGTATCCGGACTTGAATGGATAGAAAACGAAGAGAAGCTGGACAGGATATTAAAACATCAGTTCACTGATAGATATGGAAACTAAGACCGGGAGTTAAGACAATATCATTTGTTTCAATTTAATGATTAGTTTGAAAATTAAGTTCGCCAAAGAATTCGGGTTTATGAAAATCGGGAGCTGCAGTTGAAATTTCACTCCAGCTGACGTAATGAGGAGTGGAGGTTTCATCGGCACATTTATAGAAGTTACCTTCCAATTTATCCGGAAGTTCATTCAAATCAATCCCAAAATTTCAAAGGGGATTTTAACTGTCAAATCCCACTTGCCAGGTCCATGCTTTTCGTAGAAAGCGCGTTTATGCAAAGAGGAGAAACGATCAATCTGTTTCATTTAATTTTTGGAGAATGGAATAACATCAACATCACGTCCTTTCCGGGTTGTTGCAACGCAAGTTCCAATACAGTTAAACTCAAAATTCATATAGTTATCACTTTGAGGTTTTTTACAGAAGAATTCGACACAACTATCTTCCCATACAGGTTCCTGATCGATTAGATACAATGCCCGGAGGTTATCTTCGAGGATCTGGAACCGGACATATAGGGAGTTGTCCGAACGTGCGATACAAAATTTCGAATCCGGGCAATAAGGAAACCGGCCTGCCCAGTTTACCGAATTGATCAGATGTCGATTGGTATCAGCGCACAAAATAAAGGAGGCTGTTTGGGCATCTGCTTGATTTAAGGAATTTAAAAGAGGAACGTTGATCCTTTTCATACTCAATGCATGATTCGTTTATCCAGAAGTTTAAGAAATCATTATGACAAACCCAGAATAATATCCCTGATTTGTTGCGCCAGGTCACGGGCTAGTTTAGGGCTTGAAGCCTCGGCATATATCCTGATGATTGGTTCCGTATTAGATTTTCGAAGGTGCACCCATTTCTCGGGCCAGTCAATTTTCACGCCATCGAGAGTATTGACTTCCAAATCCCGAAATTTAGTTGCCATTCTATGGAGGATGGCATCTACATTTGTCTCAGGTGTCAGTTCCATTTTTTGTTTAGCCATGTAATAAGCCGGATAGGTTGCCCGAAGTTCACTTGTTTTCATTCCTGACTTGGCCAATTGAGTCAGAAACAAGGCGATCCCTACCAAAGCGTCACGCCCAAAATGACTTGCCGGATATATAATTCCACCGTTTCCTTCACCACCAATAACAGCATTGGTTGCTTTCATTCCGGCCACAACATTTACTTCCCCAACAGCAAAAGCACTGTATTCCTGACCGCGGGCAAGAGTTATATCCCGCAAAGCACGGGTAGAGCTCAGGTTGGAAACAGTTCTCCCCGGGGTGTTGGAAAGTACATAGTCGGCAATAGATACCAAGGTATATTCTTCCCCAAACATTTCTCCATTTTCGCACACAATAGCCAATCTGTCTACATCCGGATCGACAACAAAACCCACATCTGCTTTTCCCTGCTTCAACACCGATGCGATCTGTGTCAAATGTTCAGGAAGGGGTTCCGGGTTGTGAGCAAACAAGCCGGTAGGTTCACAATTGAGTTTCTGTACCCGGGACACACCCAGAGCCTCCAGCAATTGAGGAATAACCAGGCCACCCACCGAGTTCACACAGTCGATCACCACGTTGAAATGAGCATTCCGAATTGCTGCAACATCTACCAATTCCAATGCAATCACTGAGTCGATATGTTTTTTAGAAAATGATGTGTCCAGGGATTCTTTTCCCAGTTGATCTATCTGAGCGAAAGTGAAAGATTCATCAGCAGCAGTTTTCAAAATGGATTCGACTTCAGCAGCATTTAAAAACTCCCCCTTTTCATTTAAAAGCTTCAGGGCATTCCATTGTTTAGGGTTATGACTGGCTGTAAGAATAATTCCTCCCGCAGCATAGCTCATGATTACAGCCAGTTCGGTGGTGGGTGTAGTGGCTAATCCGATATTAACCACGTCGAAGCCCATACCCATAAGAGTTCCTATAACAATATTTGAGACCATTTCACCTGAAATACGGGCATCACGCCCTACAACAATTGTTCTTTTTGAGGTACTTTGCCTTATAAATGCAGCGTATGCTGATGTGAATTTCAATATATCAAGCGGACTAAGGCCTTCACCGCTTGTCCCTCCAATTGTTCCTCGGATACCCGATATTGACTTTATGAGCGTCATTTATTATTTGTATATTAGTTTGTTTAAAATTCAACGTTTAGGGCTTAACTTTAATTCCCAGTTCCAGGCACTTTTTAGGGTATCCTCCACGGTTTCTACAGCTTTCCAACCCAATACTTCATTAGCATATGCCGGATCAGCCCATACCTGCTCGATATCCCCTTCCCGCCGGGCAACTATTTTATAGGGAACATGAGCACCCGTCACCTTTTCAAAGGTTTTAATAATCTCAAGGACTGACAATCCACGTCCGGTTCCCAGATTAAAGGTTTCTACCGGGGATATGCTTTTAGTACCAACAATCCGGTTTACAGCCAGGACATGTGCCTTCGCCAAATCAACAACATGGATATAATCGCGGATACACGAGCCATCAGGAGTATTATAATCATCACCAAACACCTGCAATTGTTTGCGTAACCCAATAGCAGTCTGAGAAACAAAAGGAAGTAAATTATTGGGAATGCCATTCGGCAATTCCCCTATTTCGGAAGAAGGGTGAGCACCAATCGGATTAAAATAACGTAAAATAATTCCTTTAAAATCGGGATTTGCATAAATAGTATCCCTGATTATTTCTTCACCGATCTTTTTAGTATTACCATAAGGTGATAGGGGTTGTTTGATAGGGGCAGCCTCGGTTACTGGTAATCTGTCAGGTTGACCGTAGACGGTACAGGAGGAGGAAAATACAATATTCTTTACGTTATAGGTAAGCATCAGCTGTAACAGATTCATCAAGGAACCTAAATTATTTCGGTAGTACATCAGCGGCTTTGCAACTGACTCTCCAACAGCTTTACTGGCAGCAAAATGGATGATTGCCTTGATCGGATTGCTTTTATAAGCGCAGTGTTTTTTAAATAAGTTATCCATTGCTACAGAATCAGTACAATCGATATTCTCAAATGCCGGACAAATACCGGTAATTTTTGCGATTCTATCCAGCACCCGGATATCAGAGTTTGATAAATTATCTACAATGATGACTTCGTACCCTGAATTTTGAAGTTCTACAACAGTGTGAGAGCCTATATATCCGGTTCCACCTGTTACTAATATTTTAGCCATAGTTATACTTATGAAAATAATTTTTCAGGATAAACACCCTGCTGTATTAGTTTATTGATTTCTTTTACTGTTTGCGGACGATCCTCAGCATACGTAACACCAAACCATTTTGAGGAAGTGTACAACACCTGGCAGGTCACTTTGCCCTGGACAATAAGATTATTCACAGCTAAAGGAATATAGAATTCCGATTTGAGTTCATGACCATTTTCAATTAGAAACTCTGTGAAAAAGTTCATAGAATACTCAAAATAATCGGGAGTAAATCCCCACATGTTCATTGACACAGGGACGTTTCGATCAATAGCAACGTTTTCACCCTTATCGGTTTGATAGATTATTTCACCTTCTTTTTCTTCAATGTGAGTGCGTTCTACCACATTTTTCAGGAACCCTTTTTCATCCACTTCACAAACCCCACGGCTGACGGCACCACTCTCGGACAACGTGTTGCCCACTCTGTAACCAACCATACAATATTCGTTGTGCTTTCCGGCTTTATCACTCAAGAAAGCGGATAACACAGCAAATGACTCCTGTCCATAAAAATCATCGGCATTTATAACTGCAAAAGGCTCCTGAATCACATCTTTGCCCATGAGAACCGCATGATTTGTACCCCAGGGTTTGACACGTTCTAAAATATAGCCAGAACCCCGGGGAACCTTGTTAATTTCCTGGAAGACAATTTCAGTGTCAATTCTATTTTTAAACTTTTCTAGAATGATATTTCTAAAATCATCCTCAAAACTTTCTCGAATAACAAACACAATTTTGCCAAAACCGGCTTTCATGGCATCATAAATGGAATAATCCATAATCGTTTCGCCATGAGGGCCCAGGCCGTCTAATTGTTTTAACCCTCCATACCTGCTGCCCATTCCGGCAGCTAAAACAAACAATGTTGGTTTCACACGGCACAAGGGCGTATCAGCTAATATCTTTTTTTTCATAGTTTCATAGTTTAAAGTAGTTCAAGATGTAAGTGCATTTAAAGAAACAGAATCTGTGATGATTACTACTGAAGCCAGAATCGATTAGGCTTCATTCAAAGCAGCAGGCATGGTATACATGCAAGCAATTGAAACGGATTCAGAACAGATCATTTCGCATGATTTATAAAATAAGGCAGCCGGTCTAATGGGACATCGATTTTATAAGTCATGCCACCTCTATAAATTTTTCCATCATCAGCGATCCACTTTCCTTTTGGTAGAGTTACATTTCTAGACAATTTATTTTCGAGCATTGGAGCAACAAGTATTTTATCCCCCAGCATAAATTGGTTAATAATAGATTCATAGCCTTGTCCCGGAAACACAAATTCCATATTTTTTACAATTGGGTCGCCATTGTGAGATGATTCTTTTGCCAGCTTTAGGATCAGCGGAGCAAATTTAGTCCTGAGCTTCACTACATTTTTCACTGATCGCAGATGAACACTGTCCAACACCCTCCAGGGAGCAACAGAGAATTGCATCATTGGCATTAAAGCCTGACATTGAGCAGACCTAACAATTAAATCTTGATTTAAATTGCCATTTTCTTCAAACGTACCCAGCATTCCACCACCTATCATGTCGGGACAACAAAAGGGATACCCCGAAAGTCCCTGAACAATGATTTGTGGGATCAACACCTGTAAGTCAGCCCAGGTATGTGCTTTATCCTGCAATCTTTGAACAAGAGGCTGTCCTCCCATCTTCCAACATGCACGGTATTCGTTGAAAGGGAAACGCAAACCAAACTTTGCATAGATTTCAGATTGTTTATTTGGAGAGATATTCCCGTGACTTAAAGAGTTCTCCGGGTAGAAATTAAAATCGGCAGCATCAAACTTGAATCCATCCACACCATACTCCTTGACTAGCCTGTCTAGCTGAGCATTAAACCAATTAACCGCCTCCGGACTTGAATAGTCTAACTCGGCAGATACACCATTCCACCAGGATATCATAATTGGTGCTTGTGTAGAATCCATGGAAGTAGATGCGTTGTTCTTCTCCTTTAAGAGTGCATTCTTATCTTTCAAATTTGAATAAATAAGCTTCTGGTCTGCACTCACAAACGGACAAACCCAGAGCATGACTTTAAATCCCATTTCATGAAGTTGACGAATCATGTCCTTTGGATTTGGGAAACGACCCGGATGGAAATCCCATAATCCGTAATCTTCCTGCCATGTATCATCAATCATAAACACACCCGGAGGCATCCCGTTATCAATAATTGCCTTTGCATATCGAAGGATATCAGCCTGATTGTGATGATAATTCAACTCAATCCAGGTGTTGTACTGCGGAGCCGTAAACATCAGACTGTCCGGAATCAAGCCATTTGCCTTAAAGTATTTAGCTGAAACATAACGTTGGGCAGCAGCTAATGTTTTTCCGGAACGACCAGTCTCCACTTTATTGAAACGGTCGGTAATAATGATTTTATCGGCTGACACTTCAAATTTAAAGGGCTCTTCACTCCAGACATATTGACCCTTACTAGTTAAAAGAAGTGGCTGAATTTGGTTTGTTTTGTTGTTCCCGTATAAATCCATGCTATAATCAGCAGAAAAGGGCATCAGATGGCCATCATTGATGACACCTGCCCATACTTTTTCTCCTTTTTGAAGATTCAATAGGGTGACATTCTGTCCATAAAGTTGAATAGCGAATAAAGTGATAATAAATGTAATAGTATAATATCCAGGTTGTTTCATAATATTTTTTCTTTTGTCAATGACATGTGATAGTATTATTTCACTCAAGTTTAAAAAACAATTTTATCAGCCCATTTTGTACTCCACAAAAGCCTCTATAGCTTCGTAGGAAGCAAGTCCTAATTTGTTGTACAATTTAGCTGTCGACTGATTGCGTTCTTCTGCCCGTTGCCAGAAGAGCCGGTCATCATTACCCAGGAACGGGGCACTCTCAGCTTGCGATTGGTGTTTCAGAATGGAATGACGCTTTCTTATCAGTTGCTCCGGACTAATCGGGACAGCCATTTCAATATGGTCAATTTCCCACTCTGCCCAGGCTCCACGATACATCCAGATGCGGCAACCTTTTATCCATGCTGTGGCTTTCAATTCATGTATGGCACCTAAAGCGGCATTAAGGCACACTTTATGAGTTCCATGCGGATCAGCCAGGTCACCGGCGACGAAGATCTGGTCCGGCTGAATTTGTTCCAACAATGGAATTATCTTTAGAATATCTTTGTCCGAGAGTTTCCCTTTTTGTACTTTGCCCGTTTCGTAAAACGGCAGATCGAGGAAATGTATATTTTCAGGTTTAACACCCATAAAACGACAGGCTGTACGGGCTTCTTCCCTGCGGATCTGTGCTTTAATATAAAGCACATCGGAGGTATCGGATTCGCCAACCTGTTTTTCTTTACACAGGAAATTAAGAATTTCGGCATACTTTGCCCTGATCAGATCATTTTTCAGATCAAAACGATCAACCACATTTTGCATCAATGAGACATACCTGATTACTTCCTCATCGCCAACAGCAATATTCCCGGAAGTTTCATAGGCGATATGTACGTCGTGATTTTGTTCAACCAGGCGTTGAATGGTTCCTCCCATTGAAATAACATCATCATCCGGATGAGGACTGAATACCAATACACGTTTAGGATAGGGATTGGCTCGTTCAGGCCTGTTTGTATCATCGGCATTGGGTTTACCTCCCGGCCAACCGGTGATGGTATGTTGCAAATCATTAAAGATTTTAATATTTACATTATAAGCTGAGCCATACAATGCCAGCAATTCATCCAAACCATGTTGATTGTAGTCTTTATTTGTCAGTTTAAGGATTGGTTTATCCGTTTTCCTGCATAGCCAGACAATCGCGCGGCGTATAAGCATGTCTGTCCACTCGCAGGAACCAACCAGCCAGGGATGACTAATACGCGTAAGTTGTTGAGCTGCATTTAAATCAATGGCAGCGGAAGCATTCTTATGTAATTGGAGGAAGGAAGCCGGAACACTGTCATCAATTTTACCTTCAATAACATCTTTCAATATAGCTGATTTATTTTCGCCCCATGCCAACAGAATTACCTGTTTTGCATCAAGTAAGGTTGAAAGACCCATGGTGACAGCACTTGTCGGCACCTCGGAAGCAGAACTGTAATAGCGTATCAGATCCTGCTGAGATTCGTTGTCAAGGAGCATCAAACGAGTTAAAGTACTTATCTGTGAACCCGGTTCATTATAGGCTATATTCCCCACCAAACCGACACTCACCAGCACTAAATCCAATCCATGGTATTGTTCTATCAATTCCTCATAATGATGACAAAATTCATACACATTAGATCGATTAACAGTTACATCCGGAGTATAAAAATTTTCGTTATTAAAATGGACCTTATCCAGTAAATATGTTTTTATAAGCTTACTGTTGGAATGTTGTCCGTCCTGATTGACAGGAAAGAATTCGGAAACATTAAATACAACAACATTGTCGAAGCTTAAGCCTTCCTGACAGTGCATTTTCACCAATTCATCGTAAACGCCCAGTGGAGAGAATCCTCCGGAAAGGCCAAGAACGCAACGCTCACCCTGCTTTTCTTTCTCGCGAATGAGGGAAGCTACTTTTTGAGCAACAGCGTAGACGCCTTCGCTTGTATCAGTATATATATCAGTAGGTAGTTTCTCATATCGTGTCTGACGTAGACTTTCGATCATGTCATTCGACCTGTAATAACGCTCAGGAGTGCGTTCCAGTGTAATTTTTGAACTTAAATCGTATTGCATTTGTATTGATTTGATTTATTCTATTTTGACTTGTAATGTTTATTTAGGCTGTCCAATTTCGTTGGTATTCCTAATTCCGGTAGCAGAAACAGAAACCGATTAATGGATTTACAGCATCGAAAATTTAATAAGATTCTATATGAGTTATTCTATTTCGAACTCTGGTGTGTATTGTTTTTTAGGTGTATAATATGATTCTTTTAATCCTTTTTACGAACTTTATAACCATAAGTTCCAAAATACAGAATAAACAGATAGGCAGGAATAAAAATCCAGTAGGCATGCTGGTAATCTGTAATTGTAGACACTTCGGTGGTTTTAAACAGATCTATTAAGAACCCAAACAATAATGGAATAACTGCTCCTCCGACAATGCCCATTACCAAAAGTGAAGCTCCTGTTTTGGTAAATTTGCCCAAATCAGCAATAGCAAGCGGCCAGATAGCTCCCCACATAATTGAATTTGCAAAACCTATTGCAACTAATCCGTAGATTCCCAACTCCCCGGGTAAAAAGATAACACAGAGGGATGCTACCAGACCAATAACCGTAAATAGCTTTAACGCGTTGGTTTGGGAAATCATTTTTGGAATCATTAATACACCAAATACGTACCCTACAAACATGCCGATAGGAACATACTTGGCATATCCTTCAGGATTGGAAACATTTTCTCCAAAAACGGCCTTCGCAAAACCGATAATAGAAGCCATGGGCAATGTCTCAACACCAACATAAAAGAATAAAGCCAGCACACCTAAAAGCAAATGTGGCATTTGAAACACACTGGTTTTATTACTTGCATAATTTCCGGCTGCACTTTCATCATTTTCATCTTCACCTGCTGCTTTCACCTCAGGGAGTGGAGCAAAATAGATGAATACACTCAAAACAACCAGAATGCCGGTCACTATGTAAAATGGAAATGAAATCTCCGTCAATTGTACATTTTTTAAATCAAGGAATAAGCCTAGAAACACCGGACCCATCCACCATGCCAGCTTATTCATAATTCCCATCATGCACATACGCATAGCAGCACTTTCGTGTGGTCCGATAATGGTAACATAGGGATTTACCGATGCCTGCAATAATGTGTTCCCGATTCCACCTACGAAAAGTGCAAGCAGGAAAACAGGGAAACTGGCCATATTAGCCGATGGTACAAACAAAATCATACCAACAGCCATAATCAACAGGGAAAAAATGATACTTTTTTTGTACCCTACTTTTTTAATTACCCAACCTGCCGGAGTACCAAAGATTACAAATGCAGAAAAAATAGCAGCAGTAACCAAATAAGATTGAGTCACTGAAAGATGGAGTGCATCTTTCAGAAAAGGGGTTAAGAAACCACTTATTCCAATACCAAAACCAATTACGAAAAATAATACACCAACTATAAGTAAGGGAATCAACAGGGTATTTCCTTTGGATGAAACTTGATTGTTTGTCATTTATATGCTATTTATATTATTTATGGATATGAATATCAAATTGTTGTGGCAATGAATGCTTCCATTTCAGGATAATTATCTTCAATACTTACCAATAATTTGAATTGAGCTTTTGAACGTTGTAAATTATGCAATGGATTATTTATTTTATAGTAAGTATCACCATTCAGATAATCAGCAAGAAAGCGGGTTAATTGCATATAGGTTAATAATCTTGCACCAAAAGGGAGTAATTGAATTTCTATCGGAGTAAGAAAAGCTTTTGCAGATTCTAAATAACCGGTTGTATACGACTTGAAAATTTCCATATTGAAAGAGACATTGTTTAAGTCAATATCATCCTCTTTCCCTGTATTCGCAGCAGTACGCATGAAATCACCAAAATCAGACATGACAAACCCGGGCATTGCGGTATC
>Ga0302208_10001437_pt1 | contig 10133 bp, 10 predicted proteins | sample II_Fen_E2_3_FD_194577 | JGI IMG/M metagenome (GOLD analysis project Ga0302208, IMG submission 194577) | Peat permafrost microbial communities from Stordalen Mire near Abisko, Sweden - II_Fen_E2_3 | ecosystem: Environmental > Terrestrial > Soil > Wetlands > Permafrost | place: Sweden: Abisko...
TCCAGGAGTAGTTGTTGTTGCTGAAACAGATCGGCACAGGTATATCCTGTCACGCTTAATTCGGGAAAGCAAATGACCTGTACTTTTTCTTCCTCACCTTTTCTAACCAAATCAGCCATTCGGGCAACATTAAAAGCACAATCTGCTACCCTTAATTCAGGAATAGCTGCTGCAACACGTATAAAACCGTTATTCATAGTTGGTTGATTGGTTAATTGGTTGATTAGTTTATTGGTTAATTGGTTGACTGGTTAATTGGTTGACTGGTTAATTGGTTGATTAGTTTATTAGTTAATTAGTTTGATATATTTCTTTAAGCTTATAAAATCAATTTTGGATATATTTTTTTTAAGTAGATTTTATACCCTCTTTTTGTCTGCTTATTAACTATCTAAACAAACTACTAATAAAACGAACCAATCATTCTCCCTAGTTAACTAATAAACCAATTAACCAATTAACCAATCACTTATTTCACGACATTCTCCATATTACTGAGATAAATCTCCAGTGATTTGGCCGATATACGGATTTCCATGACAGAAAGTGCCAGTGATATTATGAGCAATAACAATGCCAGTCCGAACACATATGCCGAAACAATCTGAAGTCCTACATAAATCAGAAACATCGTGGCTACACACAATAATAAACTGGCTACTCCCAGCATTTGCATGTTTTTGGTCAGGTACAACCGTTTGCGTAAATTGGCAATCTGTGCCAGTGTAAGTGCCGAATGATCTTCCATATAGCGGTCTTTTAATGTTCGTACTAATTGTGCATACGATAAAAACCGGTTCGTATATGCCAGTAACAATAATGAAATGGCCGAAAATAAAAAGGTCGGTGTAATAAGTGTTAGCTCCTGCATAGGTCTATTTGAAATTTACAATTTAATAATTTACAATTTACGATTGGAGATGCTTTTAAGTAGAACCAAGAACCAAGATCAAAGAACCAAGATCAAAGATCAAAGATCCAAGACTAAAGATTAAAGAACCAACCTTAACACAAAACACGGAACACGAAACACGAAACACGGAACGCGGAACACGAAACACGGAACGCGGAACACGAAACACGGAACACGAAACACGGAACACGGAACACGGAACACTTTTACGCGCAATGTTCTTTCTTCTCAACCGGGTGTTTCACCAGTTTAGCCACCTGACGTCCCAGTTCAAGGCAAGCCTGATAGTTTTCTGCTTTAAGACCTTGTTTTTCTTCAACGGTAATTTCGGCGGTCACCCATTTCATTGTTTCGACAAAGGTAGAGAGTCTTTTTACTGCAGCTCCTGCCCAGGTAAACGAACCGAAATAACCAAATATACGGTTTTTAATACCACGAATTTCTATTTTACGTAACAATGATTCCACTTCGGGATACAATTCATTGCTATAAGTAGGGCTTCCTACAATCAACCCCCTGTATTTGAAAATATCCCTTAAAATAAACGAAGCATCAGTTTTTGAGACATTGTGTATAATGATGTTTTTAATTCCACCCTGAGCAAGCCCCTGAGCTACCGTTTCCGCCATTAATTCGGTAAAACCATACATAGATCCATAAACCACAACGACGCCTTCATCACCCCCGTAACGGCTTAGCTGGTCATATAAATCCACCACTTCTGTTATATGTTCTTTCCATACCGGTCCGTGCGTGCTGCATATCATCTCAAAATCAAGAGGAGTAAGTTTCTGTAATGCTTTTTGTACTGCAGCTCCGTATTTACCAACGATGTTCGCATAATAACGGGTCATTTCATCCCAATACCTGTCGACATTCATATCTTTATCGATCACAGCACCATCAAGTGTCCCGAACGACCCAAAAGCATCACCCGAGAAAAGCACTTTGTCTGTCTGATCATAGGTCATCATGGTTTCTGGCCAGTGAACCATTGGAGTCAGGTGAAATTGTAATTTATGAACCCCTAAAGAAAGAATTTCACCATCTTTTATTTCTTTAGTATTGGTGTCAACACTATAAAAGCCATTCAGCATACTTAATGTTTTGCTGTTGCCAACAACGATCAATTCGGGATAATATTGACGAATTATTCGTATTGATCCTGAATGGTCAGGCTCCATATGATTGATAATCAGATAATCCAGTGTCCTCCCCTGAAGTTGTGATTGTATTTTATCGATGAAGATATCGCCCATTGAAATATCCACGGTATCGATCAGTGCTGTTTTTTGATCCATGATCAGGTAGGCATTATAGGATACCCCAAATGGCAATGGAATCATGTTTTCAAATTTATGTTTCTGACGATCGTTTACGCCAACATAAAAAATATCTTTTGTAATTTTTTGATTCTGAAACATGTAACTAATTTTTCTTTTTATAAGTACTATACCTTAAACACCTGTTTTGTTGTGTTTGTTTCAATTGCAAAGATAAAACAATTTTAGCAAATGCTATACCCTTCCTGCCCTGAATCATCGGTCTACTGAATCCGAATCAGCTTTTATCACTGATCTTAGTAAATAAAGGTTGAAAGTTTTTAGTACTTTTGCGGTAGAATACGATTTACAAAAATGAAATAAGAATAACACGAATGATGATGATTGCACCACATACTTACTCCTTACCTCTTACCTCTTACTCCTTCACATTATGATCGTTTGCATTGCCGAAAAGCCCAGCGTGGCGAGAGATATCGCCGAGATACTTGGTGCTAAAACACGTAGAGATGGTTATATAGAAGGAAATGGATACCAGGTAACCTGGACTTTTGGACATCTGTGCGGATTGCTCGAACCTCATGAGTATGCTCCTGAATGGAAACCCTGGGCATTGAGTAATCTACCCATGATACCACAACGTTTTGGCATCAAGGTAATGAACGACAGTGGCATCCAAAAACAGTTTAAAGTCATTGAATCATTGATGGCAAATGCGGATGAACTGATAAACTGTGGTGATGCCGGCCAGGAAGGTGAGTTGATACAACGTTGGGTGATGCAAAAGGCAAAGTGTAAATGTCCTGTAAAAAGGTTGTGGATCTCTTCACTTACCGAAGAAGCCATCAGGGAAGGGTTTTCAAAACTGAAAGATCAGAGTGAATTTCAATCGCTCTATGAAGCCGGTCTCTCACGTGCCATTGGCGACTGGCTGCTGGGAATGAATGCAACCCGCCTGTACACCCTGAAATATGGAAAAAACCGTCAGGTATTGTCCATCGGCAGGGTACAGACTCCTACCCTGGCATTAATTGTAAACCGTCAGCTGGAAATCGAAAACTTCAACCCCGAAGCGTATTGGGAGTTGAAAACAGTATACCGCGATACCATATTCTCTGCTTCAAAAGGCAGGTTTTCAAGTGTGGAAGAAGGAACTGCCTTTTTAGACACTGTCAGGACAGCTGATTTTGTTGTAACGGATATTATCACTAAAAAAGGCAATGAATCGGCTCCCCGCCTGTTTGACCTGACATCGTTACAGGTGGAATGCAATAAGAAATTTGGATACTCTGCTGATGAAACGCTGAAAACCATTCAAATCCTGTATGAAAAGAAAATAACAACTTACCCGCGTGTTGATACAACTTATCTGACCGATGATTTGTACCCGAAGATTCCGGAAATACTGAAAGGTCTGAAAGAATACGACTTACTGACAAAACCTTTACTGGCGGGTAAACTTCCAAAAACGAAAAAGGTTTTTGATAATTCAAAAGTAACCGATCACCATGCCATTATTCCAACGGGAGTGAATCCAACTGCCCTGACGGATACTGAGAAAAGAGTATTCGACCTGGTAGCGCGAAGGTTTATTGCCAATTTTTATCCTGAATGCAAAATATCAACCACTACAGTATTGGGTGAAGTGAAGGAAATTGAATTTAAGGTGAACGGGAAACAAATTCTTGATCCCGGTTGGCGGATTGTATTTGCAAAAGCAGTGGCTGATGATAAAGAAGGGGACGAAGAAGATGAACGTACGTTGCCCTTGTTTGTAAAAGGAGAAAGCGGTACGCACGAACCTAACCTTGCTGAGAAATGGACCTCTCCTCCAAAACCTTTTACCGAAGCAACCCTGTTGAGAGCTATGGAGACTGCCGGTAAGCTTGTAGATAATGATGAACTGCGTGATGCATTAAAAGAAAATGGTATCGGTCGTCCTTCAACCCGTGCTGCTATTATTGAAACACTTTTCAAACGTGATTATGTCCGTAAGGAAAAGAAAAATCTGATTGCTACTGTCACCGGGGTTGAATTGATACAGGTTATTCAGGAAGATCTGCTGAAATCTGCCGAGTTAACCGGTATGTGGGAGAAAAAACTCCGACAGGTGGAACGGGGTCAATATGCTGCTAAAGATTTTCTGGATGAACTAAAAGCTATGGTAACCGAAATTGTATTCAATGTGAAGAGCGACAACCGGCGTCCGGGTGATGCTGCTCAAATGAAAGCTTCCCTTCCTGTAAAGCCTGTTCTGGAAGGCTCAGTATGCCCTCTCTGTGGAAAAGGTACGCTATTGAAAGGGTCAAAAGCGTATGGCTGCAGTGAGTGGAAGTCTGGTTGTACTTATAGAATCCCATTGTGATAATTTCGAATCTGAAATGTAAGAAATTGTGCTGCCATTTGTAAATTGTAAATCGTAAAATGTAAATTGAATTTTGTATCTTTGCGCTTCTTTTTACTAAAATACTCACATGACTTATCAAACCTATACTCTTTCCAACGGCCTTCGAATTATTCACAAACCCGACACTACTGCTGTTACCTATTGCGGATTGGTTGTAAATACCGGTTCTCGTGATGAAGCCGAACAGGAACAGGGAATGGCTCATTTTATTGAGCACATGCTTTTTAAAGGAACCGAGAAACGACGCTCGGGTCACATTATCAACCGTCTCGAAAATGTTGGTGGTGAATTAAATGCGTATACTTCAAAAGAAGAAACAGTTGTCTATGCCATTGTATTGAATGAATACTTTGAACGTGCCATGGAACTTGTTTTCGATATCGCCTTTCATTCTACCTTCCCGCAAAAAGAAATTGAAAAAGAAGTTGTGATTATCGTTGATGAAATTCAATCGTATAATGACAGTCCATCTGAATTGATCTTTGATGATTTTGAGGAAATGATTTTTGCAAACCACCCCATAGGACATAATATCTTAGGCAAACCCGAATTGTTGGAACAATATACTACCGGTGATGCAGTACGGTTCGTAAGTAAACATTATAAGCCGGAAGAAATGGTGTTTTTTGTATTGGGAGATTTTAATTTCGAACAACTGATTCGCTTAGGTGAAAAATATCTAAAGCTGGATTCAAAAAATACTGAATCTGTTGTCAGAAAGTCTCCTACATCGTATGCTCCTGTTCGTAAGGAAATAGACAAAAATACGCATCAGGTTCATTTTATGATGGGTAATCGTTCCTATGATTTATACCATCCCAACCGCTTAGGAATGTATTTGCTGACCAACATCCTCGGAGGACCGGGAATGAATAGCCTCCTGAACCTTTCTATTCGCGAAAAACACGGGTTGGTTTATAATGTCGAATCGAACTTTCAACCTTTTACCGATACCGGTATGTGGAGCGTGTATTTTGGTTGTGATACCGAAAATGCAGCACGTTGTGAGCAACTGGTGCTTGCTGAATTACAAAAACTGCGTGAACAACCTTTATCGGAAAACGCTTTAAAGAAATATAAACTACAACTGGTAGGACAAATAGCCATTTCTTCCGAACAAAAAGAAAATTTTGCTCTTAGCCTTGGTAAAAGCTTTCTGAGATACGGAAAGATAGAAGATCTGGAAACTGTAAAACAACGCATTGAAGCTCTTACTGCCGAAAAATTACAGGAAATAGCAATTGAAATGTATAATCCGGATGAATTGTCTGTCTTGATTTACAAATGATAAAGGATAAAAAATCCTGATGATATTGTTTCTCTTTCAATACTGGTTATGAAATGTTCCAATAGTCATTGATTACTCTATTAACTTTATTCCGTTTTAAATTGTTACTCTGCTGTAACCTTTAAAATAACAAGACAATGAACACAGAAGAATATATTACAACACATTCGGATCCCGAACCGGACTATCTGGCAAAATTAAACAGGATCACACATTTAAGAATGATTAATCCCCGTATGATGTCCGGTCATTATCAGGGAAGGGTAATGGCTATGTTTTGCCATATGATTCAACCCAAAACAGTTCTCGAAATCGGAACATTTACCGGCTATTCTGCTTTAAGCATGGCCGAAGGAATGCCCGAAGACGGCATACTTCATACCATAGATTACGATGATGAACTGGAGAGTTTCCTGAAAGGTGTATTCGCAGGTTCTGAATATGGACACAAAATCAGATTGCATATAGGGGATGCCCTGACTGAAATCGATAAAATAAATGATACATTCGATCTTGTATTTATCGATGCCGATAAGGAAGAATATTTAGCCTATTACGAAGCCGTACTGCCAAAAGTCAGGACCGGTGGTTATATCCTGGCTGATAATACTTTGTGGGATGGAAAAGTACTTAAACCTGTTGATCCCAAAGACCGTGAAACCAAAGCCATCATGAAGTTCAATGACTTTATTGCAAAGGATCTCCGGATTGAAAAGGTGCTTTTACCGATTCGTGATGGATTGACTTTGATGAGGAAAGTTGGTTGATTGGTTGATTGGTTGATTGGTTAATTAGTTGATTAGTTAAATAGTTAAATAGTAAATTGGTTAAATAGTTAATTGGTAGTTGAGGTGAAGGTTGAAGTCTTACTAATTGTAAATTGTAAATGAATAAATTGTAAATAAATAAATTGTAAATGAATAAATTGTAAATAAATCATATGTTTATATACGAATTGGAATTTAAAGTGCGGGATTACGAATGTGATTTACAGGGTATCGTAAATAATTCTGTCTATCAGAATTACCTGGAACATACCCGCCATGAGTTTTTACTGGATAATAATGTGAGTTTTGATCTGTTACACCAGCAGGGAGTGGATGCCGTGGTAGCACGTATTGAAATGGCCTATAAAACACCTCTGAAATCGGGAGATGAATTCATTTCAAAACTATTTGTAACCAAGGAAGGAGTGAAATACGTTTTTCATCAAACCATATTTCGAAAGAGTGATAATAAAGTTTGTCTGAAAGCGAAAGTAGACACTGTCGTATTGATCAATGGTAAATTATCATCTTCTCATCCTCAGTTGGATAGGCTGATCACTGAAATTCTTTCTTAATCTACTGAACAAAGTTGAATAGTTTGTTTAGAAAATATAATGAACAATGATTACAACAATTATAACAGTTTATGCGTTTAACAAGAAAAAACAATTGAAAACAGGATGATTAATTAAAGGGTGACTTTCAGGGTATGACTGCTCACTGATAACAATACTATACTATAATGAATGAATTTTTAGAAACTGAAGAAAATATCGTTCGAATGCTTAAAACAGTATTCGATCCTGAGATACCGGTGAATATTTATGATCTGGGTCTGATCTATAAAATAGACCTGGCTGATGATGGTCATTTGACTATAGATATGACACTTACTGCACCTAGTTGCCCTGCAGTCGATTTTATTGTGGAAGATGTACGAATGAAGACCGAAGGTCTGATGGGCATTACCAGTGTGGATGTTAATATCGTTTACGAACCTGCCTGGGATAAAAGTATGATGAGCGAAGAAGCACAACTGGAGCTTGGTTTTTTGTAAATTGGTTGATTGGTTGATTAGTTAATTGGTTGATTAGTTAATTGGTTGATTGGTTAATTAGTTAATTGGTTAATTTGATATTTAGTTTGTTTTGTAACCAATTAAGAAACACGGAGTACCAAACATAAACACAAACACAAACACGGAACACGGAACTCGGAACACAGAACACGGAACACGGAACACGGAACACGGAACTCGGAACACGGAGCACGGAACACGGAACACGGAACTCGGAACACGGAACACGGAACACGGAACACGGAACACGGAACACAGAACACGGAACACGGAACACGGAACTCGGAACTCGGAACACGGAACACGGAACATTTCAAACCCTTCAAACTTTTCAAACAATGATTTACTTTATCTCCGATGCCCATTTGGGATCACGTCTTGTAAAAAACCCAAGGGAACACGAAAAGAAAGTAGTCGATTGGCTGGAAAGCGTGAAGCATGATGCAACTGCCATTTACCTGTTGGGGGATATGTTTGATTTTTGGTTTGAATACCGTACAGTGGTGCCTAAAGGGTTTGTCAGGTTCCTGGGTAAACTGGCCGAACTGACTGATTCAGGCATTGAAATCCATTTTTTTATCGGAAACCACGATATCTGGACTTTCGGTTACCTGGAAAAAGAAGTAGGAATGATAATACACAAAGGACCCTACACAGTTCAGCTGGGAAGTAAAAAGTTTTTTCTGGCTCATGGTGATGGTCTGCATGCCGAAGACCGGGGGTTTGAAATTATTCGTAAGATATTCCACAGTAATACTGCCCAAAAACTATTCCGCCTGATTCCCGCTCAGTTAGGTCAAAATTTCGGATATAGCTGGTCGAAGAAGAATCGGGAGAAAATACTCCATATAGAGAATAAATTTCAGGGTGAAGAAAACGAGAATCTGGTTGTATTTGCTAAAAAGTATGTAGAGACACATGATGTTGATTTCCTGATTTTCGGACACCGGCACATAGCCCTCGATTTGCAGCTGAAAGATCATAAACGGGTCATTGTTTTAGGCGATTTCGTTGGCATATTCTCGTATGGTGCCTTTGATGGAGAAAACTTTAACCTGAAATATGTGGATTAATTATTAATTAATCTAAGAGCTTTAAGAAATGTGGTTGAGCAAAAACTTTCACAAAATAAATCCATTACAATGATACGAGTAATTGAAATAATTGAAAAGAACCCCTATTATTTGTTATGCAGGTTTAATAACGGATTAGTAAAAAAGTTAGATGTTTTGCCTATTATTAAAAATCATACTCATTTAAAAGGTGTAGATAGTCTGTTAAATGAAACTGTATTCAAAAATGTACGGATAGGTGAATTTGGCGAACTAGTATGGGATAAAATTGTAAAAACGACGGATAATGGTGTTGTTATATATTGGGATTATGATATTTCACCTGAATACGCTTACCAAAACGGAGATGTTAATTCGTAAATATAAAATAGCCTTATAACCACCCTGCTAAAGGAAAGTTATAAGGCTATTTTATATTCTGTCATAATCCGATCATCACTAATCACTTATCGTTCATCACTTATCATTAATAACTGATTTGTAAGCCAACGCAAACATTTTCATTTGTTTTACCATGGCCAACAATCCGTTCGAACGGGTAGGGGAGAGGTGTTCATGCAATCCGATTTTATCAATAAAGTAAAGTTCGGTGTTAATAATTTCATCCGGTGTATGGCCCGACATGACCTGAATCAGTAATGAAACAAGCCCTTTTACCAATATCGCATCACTTTCACCCTGATAGGTAATGATTCCGTCATGCATCTCTGCATTCAACCATACACGACTCTGACACCCTTCAATGATGTTTTGTGGGTTTTTCTGCTTCTCATCCAACGGCTCAAGTGAATTTCCCAAATCAATAAGCAGGGAATACTTATCCATCCAATCATCTAATTGGCTGAAATCTTCAATGATATTGTCTTGTAACTGATTGATTGTCATAATTTATATTTTTTGTTCCGCGTTCCGTGTTCTGCGTTCCGTGTTCCGTGTTCCGTGTTCCGTGTTCTACGTTCCGCGTTCTACGTTCCGTGTTCCGTGTTTAATGTTAGAAATATTTGTTCTTTGTTCTTTGTTCTTTAATCTTTAGTCTTTATTCTTTATTCTTTTTTCTTTTTCTTCTTTTTTACTTACCTCTTACCTCTTACCTCTCACCTCTTACTCCTTACTCCTCATTCCTCACCCCTCATTCCTAACTCAGCATTCCTACCACTCTCTTCAACGCATCAATAAAAACATCAATTTCTTCTTTTGTATTGTAAAATGCAAAAGAAGCCCTCACTGTTCCCGGAATCCCGAATGAATCGATCAGCGGTTGTGCACAATGATGCCCTGTCCGTACGGCTATACCCAGCTTGTCAAGCAACATGCCCACATCATA
>Ga0302208_10001438_pt1 | contig 10129 bp, 8 predicted proteins | sample II_Fen_E2_3_FD_194577 | JGI IMG/M metagenome (GOLD analysis project Ga0302208, IMG submission 194577) | Peat permafrost microbial communities from Stordalen Mire near Abisko, Sweden - II_Fen_E2_3 | ecosystem: Environmental > Terrestrial > Soil > Wetlands > Permafrost | place: Sweden: Abisko...
TGCTACTACTCAATTAGTTTCTACAAAAGCATCTGAATTAACTCCGGTTATCATTGCTGACAAATTCCAACGAGTTATTCAACAAATGCAGGAAGCAGACATTTTGTTTTTAATTCAACAATCAAAACTCCGCAAAACTGAAACCAGCTCTGCTGATGTAGTTGAGTTGACTAAAAAAATTAAAGAGGTTTCTGATTCTCAAAACCAAAAAGTTTCTGCTTTTGAGATCTCTGGTTATGCTTCTCCTGATGGAGGTTTGAAACTGAATACTAATCTTGCTGAAAAACGTGAAGCCGTTACTGCTGATTTCTTGAATAAAGAATTGAAGAAATTGAAAGCCAGTGTGAAAATTGACTCTAAATTTACTGCTGAAGATTGGGCTGGTTTCCAGGCATTGTTAGAAAAATCCAACATTCAGGACAAACAGGTAATTTTACGTGTTTTGACAATGTATACCGATCCTGAACAACGTGAACGTGAAATCAAAAATCTTTCAGTTGCATATAAATCAATTGCAGAAGAAATTCTTCCAAAATTACGTCGCTCTCGTTTGAATTTGACTGTAGATGTAACAGGCAAATCTGATGATGAAATCACTAAATTGGCTTCTGAAGATCCTTCAAAACTTTCAATAGAAGAATTGCTTTTTGCAGCAACTCTTACTAACGACTTAACTACGAAAGCTGCTGTTTATCAGAAAGTGACTGAAGTTTATCCTACAGATGCTCGTGGTTTCAACAATTTGGGCGTGGTTAAATATCAACAAGGCAATGTTGAAGATGCTTCTCGTTACTTTGGAAAAGCGTTGGCACTTGATACTAAATCAGCTGATATAAATTACAACTCAGCTCTTACTTCCTTAGCTAAAGGCGATTTGGCTGCGGCAGAAGAATCATATGGTAAAGCAGCCGGAACTTCTGGCAATATCAGTCAGGGTCTAGGTACTATTTATACTATCAAAGGTGATTATGCAAAAGCAAAAACATATTATGGCTCAGTAGCTTCTAATAATGCTGCTTTGTTACAGATATTAAATGCAGATTATAGTGCTGCCCGTAACACGCTGTCTGCGGTGGCTAAGCCAAATGCAACTACAGCTTACTTAGGTGCTGTTATTGGTGCTCGCACTAACGATCGCGATGCTGTTTATAGCAATCTTAAGAATGCGGTAAAACTTGATAGCTCTTATGCGCTTAAAGCTGTTAAGGATATTGAGTTTTCTAAATTTGCTACTGACGAAACTTTCCTTTCTATATTGAAATAAATACAATAGCGATATAAAACAAAATAAAACAAAAAATCCGATGCAAGTATTGCATCGGATTTTTTGTTTTAGCTATGTTCAAATCGGATAAGACGTGTCAGTTAGAATTTAATATGTATTTTTTGATACATTTAATGAACATTATAAGATAATCAACTCAACAACATTTTCATTTTCGGGCATTTAACCGTATATTTGTAACCATTTTAGTAAATATAGTAATTTGATAACAGAATGATTGAAAACGAACAAATTGTAAATAAAATTGTTGAAGGAATACAAGAACGCAAAGGAAAAAATATAGTAATAGCTAACCTCACAAAATTGCAGGAAGCACCAAGCTGTTATTTTGTAATATGTGAAGGTGATTCGAATACTCATGTCAATGCAATAGCTCATTCAATAAAAGACTGGGTGCGTGAACAAATAAATGTGAAACCCTATGCTACAGATGGATTTGAGAATAGTGAGTGGATTGCTATGGATTATGGACAAATTATAGTTCATGTTTTTCAGCGTCCTACCAGAGCATTCTACGATATTGAGCATTTATGGTCAGATGCTGATTTGAAAAGATTGGAGGATGTTCTTTAATGTTTAAATTTTATTGAATTTAATCAAAACCAATGGATAAGTTTTTTGTTTTATCTATAACTAAATAACAAGAAAACATAGTAAAATAATGGAAAATAAAGAGCCGAATCAAAAGCCAATAAAACCGACTAATAAATTCCCAAAATTCAGCTTTTCGTGGATTTATGGAACTATCATATTACTGCTTATAGGATCGTGGTTTATTAAGGGAAATACTCCTCCACAAAGTATAAGCATGTCCACATTCGAAGGATATGTAAAAGCAGGTATGGTAAAAAAAATTGATGTGTATAGTTCTAAAAATGAAGTAGAAGCGCAATTAATTGATTATACTAAAGTTGCTGTAGATACAAATGTTTTAAAAAGAACATTCGGTGCTAATTATAAATCTTTTGCATCTAATACCACGGCTTTGAAAGACTCTCTGAAGAGAAAAGACACTCAAATGCTGAAACTGGTTTATGGTAAGGAATATGAGACTTATTCCAAGGATCGGCTGTTAATTGTAACAGGGCCTGCCGAAGAATTTGCAACAATGGTAAGAATTGCTAAGGATAAGTATGGAATAAGTCCTGATGTGACTTATAAAGATAGCCGTAATTATGTTGACTTGTTTCTTTATAGTATTTTGCCAATATTGTTACTAGTGTTTCTTTTTATGTTCCTGAATCGTCGTATGTCAGGTCAAATGGGTGGTGGCTCAGGTGGTATCTTTAATGTGGGCAAATCAAAAGCTCAGCTTTTTGACAAAGGCGATACAACCAACAAAGTAACCTTTAAAGATGTTGCCGGACTGGCAGAAGCGAAACAAGAAATAGAGGAAATAGTATCTTTTTTGAAAAATCCTTTAAAATATACCGAGTTAGGTGGGAAAATCCCCAAAGGAGCTTTACTGGTTGGCCCTCCGGGAACCGGTAAAACTTTACTTGCTAAAGCTGTGGCTGGTGAAGCCGATGTGCCTTTCTTTTCAATGTCAGGATCAGATTTTGTTGAAATGTTTGTAGGAGTAGGGGCTTCTCGTGTTCGGGATTTATTCCGTCAGGCTAAAGAGAAAGCACCATGTATTATTTTTATTGACGAAATTGATGCTGTAGGACGTGCCCGCGGTAAAAATCCAAATATGGGAAGCAATGATGAACGTGAAAATACATTGAATCAGTTGCTGACAGAGATGGATGGTTTTGGTTCAAACAGTGGTGTTATTATTCTGGCGGCAACTAACCGTGCGGATATTCTTGATAAAGCCCTCCTTCGTGCAGGACGTTTTGATCGTCAGATTCATGTTGACTTGCCTGATGTTCACGAGCGGAAACAAATCTTTAATGTTCATCTACGCCCGATAAAAATTAACGAAACGGTGGATGTAAACTTTCTGTCTCGTCAAACTCCGGGATTTTCGGGTGCAGATATCGCTAATGTTTGTAACGAAGCTGCTTTGATTGCTGCTCGTAAAAATAAGTCATTTGTAGAGAAACAGGATTTTCTTGATGCAGTTGACCGTATCGTTGGTGGACTCGAAAAGAAAACAAAGATTACAACGAATGCTGAGAAAAAATCAATTGCTTATCATGAGGCTGGTCATGCCACTATCAGTTGGATGACCGAACATGCCAATCCGTTGGTTAAAGTTACTATAGTACCCCGTGGAGAGGCTTTGGGTGCTGCATGGTATTTGCCAGAAGAGCGTCAGTTGACTAATCGCGAACACATGCTGGACGAGATGTGCTCTACACTGGGTGGTCGTGCAGCTGAAGAAGTGTTTTTGCACCAAATGTCAACAGGTGCAATTAATGATTTAGAACGTGTAACCAAGCGTGCTTATTCTATGGTAGCTTATTTTGGAATGAGTGATAAACTTGCTAATATGAGCTATTATGATTCAACGGGCAATTCGGATTATGGTTTTACAAAACCATATAGCGAAAAAACAGCAGAATTGATAGACTCAGAAGCAAAGAATATTGTAGCTGTAGAATATGAACGTGCTAAGAAAATTTTACTTGATAATGCTGAAGGTCATAATAAATTGGCAGAACTGTTGATAGAAAAAGAGGTTATTTTTGCCGAAGATTTAGAGAAAATATTCGGAAAACGCCCATGGACTTCAAGAAACGATGAATTGATGGCTCAAAATGGTAATGTAGATTCATTAGAAGATACTAAACCTGAAACGCCGGAATTGACAGAGAATACTTCAGAAGAAAATGCAGATAAAGTAGCAGAATAAATTATTATTCTCTGCCGATATAGTAATAAACCGCTCTTTTTGGGGCGGTTTATTTTTGTCTGGGAGAGAACTCCAGTAGGTGATTGTGAGCTTTAATGTCACATTTTTATATTCATTATTTTGAACGCTAAAAGAAATAGTCGTTTTTCAGTACAAAGAACAAAGTTTTGTTATCTTTGTAACTGTTATTAAAAATACTCATATGAAAAAATATTTCAGATTAGTTATTGCAATAATCGCAATTTCGATGGGCATAATATCTTGCAGCCCTATTTATAAGTGTGGAGATCCGAAACCGGATAAGAAATTGTTTCTTCCAAAATCAGTTCTTGCTGTTGTAAAAGAGCGTGATTCTCTTTGTACTACTTTATCTTCGCGTGAGAGTGAAATCCTCGGATTGAAAAGAGATACTTCAAATTTAAAAGCCGGAGTTCTTAAACTTGAGAAACAGAATGCGGAACTATTGGATAAAAATCTTTCTCAAAATCAACAATTCAGTAATTCTTTGAAGCAAAAATCTGCTGAACTTGTTGCGAAGGAAAAACTACTGCAAGAGAGAGAAAATGCATTAAATGATCTGAAAAAAGTAGTGGCTCGACAGGATTCAATAACCAAAAGATTGAACAATATTTTGCGTGATGCTCTTTTAGGATTTAAATCCGATGAGCTTTCTGTGGAAATAAAAAATGGAAAAGTTTATGTTTCAATGTCTGATAAACTGCTGTTTAAATCTGGAAGTGCTGCTATCGAGTCAAAAGGAATTGATGCAATTAGGGTTTTGGCTGATGTGCTTAATAAAAACTCAGAAATTGATATTTTGGTGGAGGGACACACAGATAATATCCCGATTAAAACAGCAATATATCAGGATAATTGGGATTTAAGTGTAGCCAGAGCTATTTCTATTGTTCGGATTCTGACCAATGAATATCGTATCGCCCCAACCCGATTGACGGCTTCTGGAAAAGGAGAGTTTTCACCCAGAGCATCTAATGCAACACCTGAAGGCAGAGCCAGCAACAGAAGAACTGAGATTATTCTTTCTCCAAAACTCGATGAGATAATGAAACTGCTCAAAACAAACTAACAATAAAGCTAAGAAAAGTATTTTTAATTCCCTGTATACGTATGAATAATTTTTTAAAACGAACTTTGAGCGGCTTTTTATTTGTGACGTTAATTGTTGGTTCTATTTTAATCAGTAAATACGCTTTTGCTGTGTTTTTTGCCATAATATGTGGTTGGGCAGTGCGTGAATTCCATAAACTGTCTAATAAACAACAAAATGTAAATGTAGATTTAATTGTAGCATTAATTGGTGGAATTTTGTTGTTTGCTTCTTCGTTTGTACATGCTTCGGGTATATGGCAAAACTCTTCATTTTCAATTTATGGTATTTATATTGTTCTGGTTTTAATCCTTGAATTATATAGAAAGCAAACTAATCCAATACATAATTGGGCATATTTTATTCTTGGTCAGATATTTATTGCTTTGCCATTCTCTCTTCTCAATTTCATCTTATTTATTAAGGATTGGCAGCCGCTCATTTTGTTATCTGTTTTTGTAACTATCTGGGTAAACGATACAGGTGCTTATCTGACTGGTGTAACAATAGGGAAACATCGTCTTTTTGAGCGAATTTCTCCAAAAAAATCGTGGGAAGGCTTTATTGGAGGAGCTGTATTTGCACTACTTTCAGGATATGTATTTTCACTTCTTATTCCTGAAATACAATTAATCAATTGGCTTGTTTTTTCCGAGATAATAGTCGTATTCGGGACATTTGGAGATCTGATAGAATCATTGATGAAACGTACTGTGGGAGTGAAAGATTCGGGCGATTTAATACCAGGTCATGGTGGATTGCTGGACAGATTTGATAGCATGCTTTTGGCTGCACCGGTTATATTTATTTATTTGAGCTTGTTGTTTTAGCTGTCCGACAGAGATTAATTGAAAGTATCAATTCGTATAATCAGAAGAATTATGGAATTTAATTTTGAAGAGATTCGTTGTTATAATAACGAAGAAGTGCATGCTGTATTAGAGCATTTGATTGAAGAAAAACAGTTTATGAAGGTGCTAAGTACCGTTTATCCACTTTTGCCAAAGGAGCTTATTAAACAACGCTTGATGAGCTATAAGTCAAATTATGCTTTTCAGAAGGAAATGGTTTATCCTTTTCTGCAATACCTGGAGGCTAATATGACTAAAGGGATTGACTTGAACGGTCTAAATAAAATAGATGCTACTAAATCTTATCTCTATATTTCTAACCACAGGGATATTATTCTTGATTCTGCATTCTTGTGCGGAAAATTTATCGAGAAGAATATGGATACTGTAGAAATTGCCATAGGTGATAATTTATTGATTTATCCGTGGATTGAAGATTTGGTACGTGTTAATAAGAGTTTTATAGTAAAGAGAGGGCTAAGTGCCAGACATATTTTAGAAAGTTCGCAAAGACTATCGGCGTATATAGCTTATACAATCATAGATAAGAATCAGTCGATATGGATAGCTCAACGCGAAGGTAGAGCGAAAGATGCAAATGACCGAACACAGGAGAGTTTATTGAAGATGTTCAATATGAATGGGGATGGAAGTTTTATAGAGAATTTAAGCAGATTGAATATATGCCCCATAAGTATTTCATATGAGTATGACCCATGTGATTTTTTGAAAGCAAAAGAAATGCAACAGAAGCGTGATGACTCATGCTATAAGAAAGACCCTAAGGATGATCTGATCAATATGCAGACAGGTGTTTTGGGATATAAAGGTAAAGTGGTTTATGAGATTACGGGAGGTATTGAAAAAGACCTAAATATGATTGCATTGGAATCTAATAATAGGAATGAGCAGATAACTCTTGTTGCAGAACTGATTGACAAACGGATACATTCAAACTATACTATCTTTGCCAATAATAAAATAGCTTATGATTTACTAAAAAATACAAAGCACTTTTCAAGTGAATATTCAACTATCGAAAAACTTAATTTTGAGAAGTATTTGGCTTTGCAAATCGCCAAAATAGACCTAGCGGGCAGAGATGATAATTTTTTGATGAAGAAGTTGCTCGAGATGTATGCTAACCCACTTATCAACAAGTTAAGTACAAGTTCGACATATTTTGAAGAGGGCGAATGATAATACAACTGGTCGTTATAAAAAAACTCACTCCTTATTTCGGAGTGAGTTTTTTTATATTGATTAGTATCCCAATATCTTTAGCATTGACTTGTAACTCTGTTCTTTAGCGAATAATTTAGTGAAATACTCGCCATCTTCATCCTGATCAATAATGACCAGTTTCGGAGCTGGGATGAGGCAGTGTTGAATACCCCCAAATCCGCTCAGAGATTCCTGATAGGCACCTGTATGAAAGAAGCCAATATATTGTTCCCTGTCTTCGTGCATTTTTGGAAGAAACACTGCATTTGAATGAACTTCTGCGTTATAAAAATCTTCACTATCGCAGGTTAGTCCCCCAAGGTTTACCCGCTCGTATTCAGAGTCCCAGTTATTTATAGCCAAAAACACATATCGTTGATTTATAGCCCAGGTGTCTGGTAGGGTAGTCATAAACGAACTGTCAATCATATTCCAGAGCTCTCTGTCGTTTTGTTTTTTCTGGTTGACAATAGAATATAGCATTGCACCACTTTCACCTACAGTATATGAGCCAAACTCAGTAAAAATATGAGGTTCAGGAACCCCGTTTTGCGTACAAATAGTTTTGATCTGAGCTACAATCTCCTCTGCCATGTATTCGTAATCGTAAACCATATCCAGGTGTGTTTGAATAGGGAATCCTCCACCAATATTTAAGCTGTCTAACTGAGGACATTTCTTTTTGAGCTCGCAATATAAATTTACGGCTTTGTTTAATTCGTTCCAATAATATGCAGTGTCTTTTACTCCAGTATTAATAAAGAAGTGAAGCATCTTAAGTTCAACCTGCGGATTGTTGGCAATGTGTTTAGTGTAATATGGAATAATATCATTGTAACGAATACCAAGCCGTGATGTATAGAAGTCAAACTTCGGTTCTTCTTCAGCTGCAATTCGAATACCTACATTAAATTTAATGTCAAAGTCTTTTAGAAATAAGTCTAATTCAAATTTATTGTCAAGTATAGGGATGACATTTGTGAATCCTAGACGCATAAGATTTTGAATGTTTTCAACGTATTGAGGCCGTTTAAATCCATTACATATAACAAAAGTGTCTGTTTTAAGTAAGTCTTGTTCGTATAATGATTCCATTATATTTATGTCGAATGCAGATGAAGTTTCTAGATGAACTCCATGCTTTAGAACCTCTTCCATGACAAATGAGAAATGAGAACTCTTAGTGCAATAGCAATAATTGTAGTCGCCATTGTAGTCAACTTTAGCCATAGCTACGTTGAACATTCTTCTGGCTTTTTGTATATTTTGCGCTATTTTAGGAAGATAAGATATACGTAAGGGGGTTCCATACTGTTTGATAATATCCATAAGCGGGACTCCACACCATTCCAGTTCGTTTTCAACAATATTGAATTCTTCATTTGGAAATTCAAAACTTTGCTCAATAAGATCAATGTATTTATTTTTCATTTTCTCTTTTGTGACGTGAATTATTAAGAGTATGTAAATAAGTTGGATTGGGCTTTGTATGTCAATGTAACTTACTTAGATTTGCCTACATTGATGAAAAAGCTTGCAAAAGTAATTATTTATTTCTTCTTTTCAATAAGTTATGTGATCTATTTTCTAAAAAATGAAACTTATCTGACTTTCTTTTTCCAATTCATTATGTTGTTGTTACATGTATGATTCAATTGCCATTGAATACTCTTTTTTAGATTTGTTCTTACGTAATTGTTTTTTTGCTGTAGTTATTCTGTTTTATTGGAGTCTGTTTATCGAAAAACAACAAATTAATTTTGATATTCAAATAAATATGTTATATCTTTGTCTATAATTTTTTTTGAACCTTTGCTCGGGAAGAAATGAAACGAATTAAATTTTTATGTGTTGTCTTGTTGGCTGTTTTTTTTGCCAGCCTTTATCAGAGTGTTGTTTTGCCTTTTTGGGAAGGAGTAAAAACTGGTTATACTACTGCAAAATACCAATTTGAACATAAAGAACGAAGTGACAATTATTTTTTGATCGATGTTACTCCGAAAGATTATGCTTACTTTGATGAATCTGAAATTAATCTGAATTCCAAAGAAGGAGTATTGTTTCGTCCGAATAATGTTACAATAATGACTAAATCTTTACCGGATAAAACAAGTACATGGCTTATTCTCAAGTCTTTTGTTTCTGTTTTTTCGTTGATAGTTCTTGCTCTGAGTATTTTGGTGCCATTTCTGGTCGTAAAGATTTTAAGATCTCTACAAAAATCTGAAGTTTTTGATAGGCGTAACTTAAAAAGAATAAATAGAATTGGGCTTATATTATTGGCTATTGGCTTTTTTGGCACATTTTTACAAATTGTAAATGTTCTGTCAGCGAAATTAATGATAGATTTGAGTAATTATAATTTTTCGTATGCTAACGTAGTCGACTTTTATCCGATAATAATGGGAGTTGTGATTCTGATAATGAATGAAATATTGAGAATCAGTATTGAAATAAAGGAAGAACAGGATATGACTATCTGATTGATTGAGTTTGGTTTGTATATTTTTTAAATCAGAGAAAAAAGTAGAATAATTTAGTACTAACAAGAAATTATGCCGATAATAGTAAATTTGGATGTAATGATGGCTCGTAGAAAGATATCTTTAAATGAGTTGTCGGAGAAAGTGGATATTACCCCAGCTAATTTGTCGATATTAAAGACAGGTAAAGCTAAGGCAATTCGCTTTAGTACGCTCGAATCTATATGCAAGGTGCTTGATTGCCAACCGTCGGATATTTTAGAATATCAAAGTGAAACAAAATAGAAATTGTCCCCATATATTTCAATAATATTATTGCTGGCATATGAAAAAACTCTACTTACTGAAGTGCTTCTGTATTTTTTCATTTCTTTTGTT
>Ga0302208_10001458_pt1 | contig 10031 bp, 7 predicted proteins | sample II_Fen_E2_3_FD_194577 | JGI IMG/M metagenome (GOLD analysis project Ga0302208, IMG submission 194577) | Peat permafrost microbial communities from Stordalen Mire near Abisko, Sweden - II_Fen_E2_3 | ecosystem: Environmental > Terrestrial > Soil > Wetlands > Permafrost | place: Sweden: Abisko...
TTTACGAAAAAGATCGACCATTACATTGTCAAACTGGGCAAAGGTTGCCCAATTTCTTCTGGAATAACCATCGGTGTTGACGGTCGCATTGTTTTCTTTGAAGCATTGTGTCCAAATTAATTCTGGTCCGTCCATCACCGTTTGTCCGGTCAACATCATGTGTTCAAGTGTCGGTGCCGCACCTGTGGCTAAGGTGAAATTGGCATTCAAGCCATTCTGGTCGCTCCAACCTGTGACGTCGTACCGTATGCCATAGTTTCCGCTGTAGCCAGACAGGTAACTTCCAAGACAAAGGCTTTCCATGTCCGATAGATAGGATTGTTGGGTGTATTTTTCAAATAAAATGTAATTTTTAGAATACTGTTTGCATGCAGCAGCAAAACCAGCATTGCGCTTCAACATGGCAATCGGATTGATGTTTGGACCCCACTGGTTCCCACACCAACTAACAACCAAGTACCCACCGTACTGATTTCCAAGTTTAAGTAGGTCCGAAAAATGATCAATTCGATCTTTCCATGCGGGAGACAATGGGTCTGTCTCATCAAAACCCCAAAATTGTTCGGCATAGTTAAACCCGATAAAATTCGGATAATCCCGGTAGAACTCCTCATATACGGTCAAATCGTTTTCGGAGAATTGGCTGTAACCCCCACTAGCTGGCTGAATCATTACCCACATTTGGTTTTCGGCACAGGTGCGTAACCAAGATTTGGCTGTTTCATAACCATATTCAACAACTTTAAATCGGCTTGTCGTATCATGACTTATGGACAATGAAATGTTCATCACCACATAGGGGCGTATGTCTTTAGGAATGAGGTCTATTATTTTCTGTGGATCGGCATAGTTCCAAGTGTCGATGTGAATGAGCCACATTGGCTGTGTTGGTGAAAGGGGACGTCGAAGTGAGACATTGGATTGTGCCGATGCGAATGGAGCAATGAAAAGTAGAAAAGCTAACAGAAGCTTTCCCTTCTTCATTGTTGTTTTAAATGATTGAACGAGCCTGTTGTTCATTCTGTAGGTATCGGAAATCGAATACGCGAGCTGGTGCTTGTATTCAACTAATGTTTATTCGAATTGAATGGGATTTTCAGTAATCAAGGCAGATGGGAAGCTTGCTTCCTCCGGCCCAAGGGGTGGTATGTACGATTGCAATGAAAGTGTGACATCATTGTCCATAGCAATGAGGTCAAGTTGTGGTGCTTGATAACCTTTTTTTAATGTGTGGAATCCACTGGAGCGTATTTTCAAGGCAAACCGAGTTTAGTGATGTTTGGAATCGCGAAGCTGTGATTGAGAACTTTCAAAAAAGAAAATAATGGCAGATGGGTTGTAATCCCATCTGCCATTGAGCAAGCAATTTAAAAATACAATTGTTGCAATTTAGGGGATTGCTGGTTACAATGCCTCAGGACTCAATAACACACCGTTTGAAACGTCGGTGTTGGAATAAAGCTCAGGGTCTAGCCAAGGGACAACCGAAGAATCCAACGTCAGCGATATTTCGTTGTCTAAATGAATAAATTCGATAATAGGACGTTGATATTTTTTTTTATTTATCATGTTTCGATTTTTTAATCCTTATGCAATAGGCAAGTCGCCAATTTTATTCATTTCCAACGTGTTGTTCGTAATTGGATCTTCCCATGGGGTTGAATCCAACGTCAATGATATCTCACAGTCAATCTGAACCAAAATGATTTCTGGTTTTTGATACATGTTTTGTTTTGTTTCCATAATGTGCGTCTTGTCAATCATTAATAATGACCTTACGTGTAACACCATTGATTTTGACCAGATAAAGTCCACAATCGAATGTTTTGTTGAGCATGCTGGTTTGAGTCTCCAGGTTTTCAGAATGAACCCTTTTGCCTACCATGTCATAAACATCGACAATTGTTGATTTTGAACCAGTCAAGTTGATTTCAATGTGGCCACCTTTCATTCCTCGAACATTGAAGTTTGAATATTGACTTGCATCCAAACCTGTAGCCGTTTTACTGATTACAACGCTGAAACGGTCTGTCGTCGTTGTTGCAACACTGGTGAAACTGTACTCCGGTGAGATGTTCAGATTTTGGCTCACATTCAATAGTTTATCCTTAAGAATAACCGTCTGGCCTTCGTCCAAATTTGTAAATGCAGCTGCTGTTATGGTAAACGTTCCTGCTTTTGCAGTCTTGAAACCAAGTGCCAATTCCTTATTCCCTTCGAAAGGCGCCATTCCATTGATTGCTACTGACAACGTTCCTGCCATGGTGTAGATCTCTGGTAACGAGTCAATGCCATTGAACATCTTACGCGAGTCAAAATTATCGAATGCATCGCTAGCTTCCGGATTGAAACTGATGACAGTTTGGTCCGTATTCATGCCATTGGAAACTTTCAAGCGAATAATCTTCTGAATGTCAGCGCTACGCATTAAATTTCCGGCAGTTTGATGTGAACGCATGGCATTGGTCAATACCATGTTCCCAGAAGTGGATTTAGCTTTCACCCAAATGGCTTGCATGGGAGGAACAAAGTCGGTTAGATCGGCCCTGCCACTGTTGATTACCGGGATTTTTGATGTCGCATTGTACGTGTCGAAAACCATCGTGCTGGTCGTGCTGTTGTATGAACGACACCAAATGGATGTTTCAAGGTCAGTTGCCGAAGCCAAAGCCGACGCAATGTTCAAATAAGAAGGATACGGATTCCCAACCAAGTTGAACCCAGGTTTGCCTGTACCAGGAGTATAGGTGAAAGGAATACTGGTCGTACCAGTCGCAATGGCTGAACCCGTGAATGAAGCAGTCATTGGATCGGTCAAACGTACTACATAACCATTACCCGGTGTCAACGCCGTGGCATCGTCGGTAATTTCCGTATAAACATTGGATAAGGTCGCACCACCCGCTTCAGCATAGGACCAAAGTTTGTTTGCTCCCGAAGCCGTGAACGCAACACTCGTTGCTTTTGTAGCACCTTTGATCGGGCTGGTCAAATACCAGAAACGTCCGTTGGGAGTGCCGGCATTGTTGGAGCCTGTCACATATTGCTGAACTGTCGATATTCTACCATTGGTTAATCCTCCTTCGGCATTCTTGTCTACAAAAGTACCATTCCCAGTTTCATTGCTTTGTATTGCAAAAGCATTGGTTGTAGCCAACGTTACACCATCATTCAAGGTAAGTCTGGCACCCGGATTAATGGTAATCGAGTTTACGGTGGAATTTTGGTCAACTATCAATTCACCAGATGCAACAATCAAATCGGTGGTCGAAGTCGGGGCCTTGGTCCACTCGGTAGCGGTGCTCCAATTGCTGGATCCATTCTTATTGAAGACCGAAGTCCATGCGTTTGCAGCAATGTAATCATAATAGTACGTACCAACACCTGCATTTAGTCCATAAACAGCTTGCGTTGTACCGCTCAAACCTGCATACGTGACATCGTTCCAAGTGAGACCCGTTACCCAAGTGGTACCATTATCCGAATATTCAAACTTTTGAACACCGTATGCGACGGTAGCACGATACCATCTAGCACTTCCAATAGCAGGGTTTGCAATGGTATTGTTTGCATTCACCACTGGGTAACCAACCCCTGCTGCATCAGTCTTGTATATTCTAAGAATAGTGCCGACTGTTGCATCATTTAAAACAATAAACAGATACCCTTGCTTTAGATCATTAGCGTATGCACACGTTCCGGTTTGCCCTTGTAGCAGAAACCCTTTTTTTGAGTTATAGGCTCCAATATATTCTTTCCATGTGACTGAATAATTGCTTGAAGCGGCAAAAGCAGTTAGATTAGCCACACCAGTCGTGCCTACAGAGCCTATTGCTGTTGGTTGAAATGTGATAGCAGTAGATGCTGCTCCATTATCAGTTCCTGGGTATAAAGCCACTACTCCAGTACCATTAGCCGAAGCACTTGTAGGGTATACGATGTTTGAAGGAGTGCTTCCAACTACATCTGATTTGAAAGTATAGATGTTGTCGTAAGTAGACGGTATGATTTCAAATCCAAAGGTTGCAGCTCTTGATATTCCAGATTCCGAAGCCGTTACTGCTAGTGAATAAGTTCCAACTGCCGCTGGCGCTGAAGTACTGGCACTATAGCTCGTACCTCCTGTGCCCGTATAGGTTAATGTCGTCGTAGGAGAGGTAAAACCGGGATAACTGATGGTTGGGCTTAAAGAAGAACCTGTGTAAATGAATTTATTGTCATTCCCTGTTATATTTCGAGTAAGATCCGTATATCCGAAATAATCAAGATAATACGAAGTGCCCCCGCTGCTTATACCCACAACTTGGGTCAACCCACTTGAATAGGATGCATCTGTGGTTAAACCAGCTGTTGTCCAATTAATTCCACCATCTGTTGAAATTTCAAATTTCAGTGACGAACCATTGACTGTAGCCCGAAACCAAGTAGGCGCATTTATGCCATTGTACGTGACTGAACCGTTGCTTATTAAAGTTGTAGGTGCACCTGACGCATTAATTTTGCGAATATCCATCTGAGCAGTTGTTGCCCCTGTATTGTTAACATAAAACAAGTAACCTTGTCCGTTTAATGTAGTGCCATTATAGGCCGTTCCACTGGCACTACGCAAAATGACTCCCATTTTCTGTACTGTTGCAGTTGGAAACTCTTTCCAAGTGACTGAATAATTCGTTGCTGCCGATCCGAAATTTGTCAACGTTGTCATAGACAACTCGTTATTCGGAATCAGCATTTGCCCTGTAATAGGGTAAGAGGTTCCATTGATGGTTTGATTACTACTTAAATAGGCCACCTTATGTGCATAGCCTGAGTATGAAGTGCTCCCAGCGGCTGAACCCAGAACATCGCTGTTGAACGTATAGGTTATGTCAAAGATTGAAGATAAAATTTCAAATGCTTTTTGATCGGTCACTGTGTTTACACCATCGGTAGCACTTGTTGATACAACATACGATCCTGGGTTTGTCGGAGCTGTTTCACTGGAAGAATAGGTGATTCCGCTTGTGCTTTTTCCTTGATACGTGGTTGTTAGCGTCGGAGTGCCCGTAAAACCTACTGTAGAATATGTAGGACCTTGTGGACTTCCATTGTAGATGTACTTGTTATATCCTGAAAATACGGCAGTAGGAGGTATGGTTAATGCTGCATACTTAATATCGTCAACATAGCTGTAACATGAGAACCCTGCTTTAGGTGTACCAAATAACATTTGTGTAACTCCTGAATTAAGAGATACAGAGGGGTTGGTAAAAGTAACTCCGGTCGACCATGAAGTTCCAGTTCCATCCAATGCATACTCTATTTTCAACGTTTTATACTGAGCGGTCGTTCTGAAAATAATACCATTGTTTACACCGTTTATTGTTTTGCCTGTTGCAGTAGTTGTTGTTAAAAGAGTGAATGAAGCATTTCCTCCCGTTACGGTTACCGAATAAAGATAAAAGGTGATGGAAGCAGATGCTGCAGTGGCATTCCCACTTATTACCGCAAAAAAAGCATATCCCGGTCTAATACCCACATAATCTGTCGTATTTATTCCTGTCTGTCCAGCTACATTTTGACCACTTGCCGTTGCGGTTGAGGTGGTTGCCCCTCCTCCCATTAGGAGACCAATTGTGCGAGGCGCAGTGTTTGATCTTATCCAATGTGTCCATTGTACCATGTAATTGGCAGAGGTTTGTGGTATGGAGGGTAGATCTAGTGTGTATCCTCTATCACTGTTAGTGTCATACAAACTTAGCGATTGTGAGCTATTAGCTGGACTAAGAAGCCCGGAAGGTGTTGCAATAGATGCACCAGCAGATGTACCTGCTACACCTTGCCCTCCATTAGTCGCAATGTTTGGCGATAATGACAAAGGATCAGAACCGGATTGTGTAATTGCATACGAAGTTGTATACGTAATCGGTGCCGTTGAGAAATCGTAAATCGTAGTTGGCGTTTGCCCAAAAACCGATGCCGGCAGCAGCATCGCAGAAAACAATAAAAATCGGTAGAGTTTTTTCATTACAATAAAAATTAAGTATTTGAAATAGGTAAGAGTTCCAATGATTTAGGCAGGAAAAGCTGAACGAAACGGATGGAAAATGTGAGCGTATAAAAGTAACATGTGCCTTAGAAATGAATTTTAATAAATGGGTCATATCCTATCGGTTATTTTTTTTAGAAGCTTCGAATGAAACAAATTCTTTAGTATTTGAAACGTTAGATATGAAAGTGAAACACACTTGTAATGGAGTATGGATAGTTGGTGGCCGCGTTGCTTCATTAAAATTCAAATACACTTTTTAGGTATTTTAATATTAAATAAAAATGAAATATATATGTATTAATAAATAATCATTTCGTATATTCGGCATCAGATTTTTTAGCAAGATGAAGTTTGGACTACTTGTAATGTATTGGAAAATGAAGAAATTAATTTTCACTTTGAGTTGTTGGCTCATGTTTGAAACGTTTGGTATCGCTGAATATGGGAAAGTTGTGTTCAGCGAGTTGATGGTGGACCCCGAACCCAGTGTAGGGCTGCCCGCGGTAGAATACGTTGAAATATGCAACCGCAGCAGCAAGAATGTTCCCTTGACGGGTTGGAACTTTCAATATGGAGAAAAGCTATATCCCTTGCCTTCCTGCATGCTTGCAGCAGGAAACTACCTGGTGCTTTGCGCCAAGAGTTCAGCCAATGCCTTTCCGGCTGGTACATCGGTTTTGGGCATGTCCTCGTTTCCTTCATTGCTGAACTCGGGGAAGTTGATGGCGTTGGTTTCTGAAGCTGGCGAGGTTGTATGCAGCCTCGACTATTCGGACCAATGGTACAGAAGCGGGTTCAAGGCCAATGGCGGGTGGAGTCTGGAGTGCATAGATTTGTCCAACTTCTCGGGAGCGGGTTCCAACTGGATGGCGTCCACGGATGCCTCCGGCGGAACCCCGGGCCGACGAAATTCGGTTTCAGCCGTGAATCCAGCGCTGAATGTGCCCTTGTGCACCCGTTTGTATGTTCCTACGCCCAACACGGTGGAGCTACATTTCTCGGAGTTCATGCAGCAAAGCGCGCTCACCAATGTGCTCAACTATTCGGTTTCGCCTGCCAGCACGCTGGTGCTTTCAGCAACCGCGCCGATTCCCGACACCCGCTTCGTGACGTTGCAATTGAGCGACACGCTGGTTTCGGGCACCGTTTATCAACTGAATCTAAATGGATTGGAAAACCTGTCCGGTTTTGCTTTGACGGATACGACGGTAGCCTTTGGTTTGCCTGAGAAAGCGGAGCCAGGCACCCTGCAGTTGAATGAAATCCTGTTCAATCCCTTGCCTGGCGGCTGTGATTATGTGGAGTTTGTCAATGTTTCTTCGAAGTGTGCCGACCTCTCGGATGTTTGGTTGACGAACCGTTCAGCCAATGGCTCCTTGAATGCCGGGCGAAGGCTTTCCGAAAAGCCCTTGCCTTGTTTGCCGGGAAGTTATTGGCTGCTTTCGGAAAGCTCGGACTCCGTCTGTGCCGCAGGACCTTTCCCAAGGATGCCGAATTTCTTGGAGATCAACGGTTTCCCTTCCATGCCCGATGATGCGGGTACGGTGGCGTTGGTAACGGGTTCAGCCGAAATGATCGATGAGATGGCTTATACCGAAGCGATGCAGTTCGGGTTGATTACGGATGCGGAGGGCGTGGCGTTGGAAAAAGTGCGGCCGGAAGCGGCATCGACCGTTGGGTCCAATTGGCTGTCCGCCAACGCCACCGTGCATTACGGCACACCTGGCTTTCGTAATTCGCAGTTTCGAGAGACCCTATATAAAGGTGTCAAGGGCTTTTACACCACACAGGCCTGGATGACTCCCGACAACGACGGCCTCAACGACCGGGTCTGCATTCAATATGAATTGGCTGAACCCTGTGCCGGAAGTTTAAGCGTTTATGACCTGCAAGGGCGACTCATCCGAAGACTGGCCAACAACGAAGTGCTTGGTGTACAAGGCAGCTATTCTTGGGACGGCATGCGTGACGACGGCAGCATGGCGCCTTATGGACGGTACATCTTATTTGCCGAAGCGTTTACCCCCAAAGGACGGGTTTTTCGAAACCGGCTGGTCTTGACCATCTTGTTTTAATGCCTATCTTTGCAGGGCAAAAGCGAACAGTCATGATCAAAGGAGAGAACATCCACAAATATTTCGGAGAACTGCATGTACTGCAGGGAGTCGAACTGCACGTCAAAGCAGGAGAAGTCGTTTCAATCGTCGGACCGAGCGGGGCGGGGAAAACCACCTTGCTGCAGTTGCTCGGAACACTGGATAAGGCAGATGCCGGCACCATTGTCGTGGGCGGCGTGGACATATCCAAACTCAAGGAAAAAGAACTGGCCGACTTTCGCAACAAACACATCGGTTTCGTGTTTCAGTTCCATCAGCTGCTGCCCGAATTCTCCGCTTTGGAAAACGTGATGATTCCCGCCTTGATTGCCGGGAAATCCAAAAAAGCAGCAAAGGAAAGCGCGTTGGAGATTTTGGAATACCTGAACCTGACCGACCGTCTCCACCACAAACCGGCACAACTTTCGGGCGGTGAAAACCAGCGTGTCGCCGTAGCCAGAGCACTGGTGAACCACCCCAACGTGATTCTGGCCGACGAGCCTTCCGGCAGCCTGGACACCAAACACAAGGAAGAATTGCATCAATTGTTTTTCGATCTGCGCGCCAAATTCAATCAGACGTTCGTCATTGTGACGCACGACATGCAGCTGGCTCAGCTTACCGACCGCGTGATTGAAATGCGAGACGGACTAATATTGCCACCACACAGCTTGTAGCAGCACCGGCAACGCCGAACCACCAATCCAACCATTCACCCGAACGGTAGCTGGTCAAGTACATTTGTGCCAGTTCGATGGCGCCTGCCATCAATCCGCAATAAATCATATTTTTCGTATAGACCCGAAGCATGCCGCCGGTACGCCTGTGCGCCGACTCGAACAAATAGGCGCTTCCAAGCATCAGGTACATCGTGAAGTGCACAATTTTGTCAAAATGGGGAATCTGGATCTGAGTTTCCTGCATCGGAATGCGGATCATGCATAAAACAATAATGCCCAAACCGCAGAGTATGCTGTAAATGTGGTAGTTGTAAATGAACTGAATGAACTTTCTAGTCATTTGGATGTTGTTGGATAGTTAATGCCACAAAAGTACGACAATTCGGTAAAAAACGCCCATACGTATTATTAATATATGTTATATTTGCACAAAAATAACATAAAATACATGTGGAAAGATTTTTTCAACTTTAGCAAACGGGAGCGAACAACCATCGTCGCGCTGACCGTAGTCATCATTCTAGTGCAGGTAATGATCTGGACCAAAGACTCCTGGGTTAAGTTCCTGCCTTCGGACCTGGAGCAGAAATACCGTCAAAAAAAGGAATTGGAAGCCTACCGGGATTCGGTGACGGCGACCAAACCGACGTATGCCTACAAACAGCGTTCAGCCTTTAAAAAAGTAACTGCTGAACCCCTTAATCGTGTTCCATTCAATCCGAACACGGCCGATTCGACAACGTTGAAAGGGCTCGGGCTCCGTTCATACGTGGTAAAAAACATTCTGAACTACCGTCGCAAAGGAGGCAAGTTTCGGAAATCGGACGATTTTTCCAGAATTTATGGTTTGGAGCCGGATGTTTTTGCCGAATTGGAACCTTTGATTCGGTTGGATGAGGCCGAAAAGAAACCTAGCACTTTCCAAAATGCTCCGGTTCAGACGGAGGAAGCCCCTCGCATCGAACCTTCAACGACAGTTTCGGCAGTGCCGCAAACCAGTGCCGCAACGACCTTCGAACTGAATTCAGCCGATACGACGTTACTCTTGCAGCTCAAAGGTGTCGGCTCCTTCTCGGCTAACCGCATTGCCCGTTACCGCAGCCAACTCGGGGGATTCTACAGCATTGCCCAACTGGCCGAAATCAAAGGCCTTTACCCTGAAACGATGGCCCGGCTTCAGTCCATGCTCCAAATTGATCCCACGCGCATCAACAAATTGGACGT
>Ga0302208_10001468_pt1 | contig 9992 bp, 10 predicted proteins | sample II_Fen_E2_3_FD_194577 | JGI IMG/M metagenome (GOLD analysis project Ga0302208, IMG submission 194577) | Peat permafrost microbial communities from Stordalen Mire near Abisko, Sweden - II_Fen_E2_3 | ecosystem: Environmental > Terrestrial > Soil > Wetlands > Permafrost | place: Sweden: Abisko...
GACCTGCACTATTTATAGCCAATGCAATAGGAGCTTCTACATTCAGGTACTTGTAATTCAAAATTCCGGTCAGCACCAAACTAACGGCAATGTACAAGACGGTACAAATCAGCAGCGAGAAAAGAATCCCCCGCGGCACATCACGTTTGGGGTTAATGGCCTCCTGCGAAGTGGTAGAAACTGCATCGAAACCCACATAGGCAAAGAAAACAACAGCAGCTCCGGTTAATACTCCACCCCAACCGAAATGACCATCGGGCGATACGGGAGGAACAAATGGATGCCAGTTGGCAACATTGATATGCGAAATACCGAACCCGATAAAAAGCAGTATAACAACCACTTTTACCAAAACAATGATATTATTGAACTTGGCCGATTCTTTAATACCGATTACCAACAAAGTAGTCATGATAGCTACAATAAATACCGCCGGAAAGTTGATAAAAGACCCCGAAGTATGCCAACCCGTATGGTCGAAAATAAACGGACTCTGACACATGGCCGGAGGAATAACGATACCGAAATCAGCCAGAAAGCTGGTCACATAACCGGCCCAGCCCACTGCCACGGTAGCAGATCCGAAAAGATACTCCAGAATAAGATCCCAACCAATAATCCAGGCTACAAACTCACCCATAGTGGCATAACCATAAGTATATGCACTCCCCGAAACCGGAATCATCGATGAAAACTCGGCATAACACAGCCCCGCCAACAAGCACCCAAACGCAGAAATAACAAAAGACAATGCCACAGCAGGTCCGGCATGTAGAGCGGCAGCAGTACCCGTCAACACAAAAATACCTGCACCAATTACGCACCCTACTCCCAACAAGGTAAGATTCAGTGCGCTTAAATGTCTTTTCAGTGAATTGTGTTCACCATCTGCTTGTAGTTCGAGCTCAGCAAGCGTCTTTCGAATAAATAAGTCTTTAAACATAAATATAAATGATTTTTGCAGAAGTCAAAAGTCAATTTGATAGAGATTGTTCTATTCTGCTTAATAATTGATTTGTTTTGGCGCAAAAATAAGAAAATTAATCCATCCTTTTGCATGAAAATTGAATTTTAGTCGCATTTTGATTCAGTTTACGAAAAGCGGGAGCGGCGCTCTAAAAACACATGACTATTAAAGCTGATATTAAGTTGGATTCTTTGAGTTTCTAAAGCTTTGGATTTATGACTGATGGAACATTAATATCCGGATTCCGGACAAGGAATCAATGTAAATAGCCGCCGGTAAAACCGGTGGATGAGAATCACAGAAACTGCTGGAACCATGAAGGGATTCAACAAGTGTTTTTTTGAACGCAAATATCGCAAATGGCACAAATCTCCGCAAATATTATTTTTGTAAATACATTTATATTAGCTATTTATAATTTGTGTTCATTTGCGGTTGTTTGCGGTTGTTTGTGTAATTTGCGTTCTTTTTTCTTTTGGGACAAGCTAATATTCACATTTAGCCACTTCGTGGCATTGACTATTTTTTCAATTATCCGGTCTAACTTATTTAATCTCCGCTATCATCGGTTTCTTTTTCGGGCAACGCTGTGCTTACGGCCGTAACCAAAGTAGATAACAAAGCCGATAGCCATCCAGATAATGAGTCTCAACCACGTATCGGTGGGCAAAGCCAGCATCTGGATAAAACAAACCAGAGCCCCTAACACAGGCACAAACGGTACCCACGGAGTTTTGAAGGCGCGGGGAGCGTCGGGCTCTGTTTTACGCAAAATGAGTGTGCCGATACACACTATGGCAAAAGCCAGCAGCGTGCCGATAGACACCAGTTCGCCCAGCAAACCGATAGGAAAAATACCCGCCATCAGCGCGGTGAAAAAACCGGTGAGCAGCGTGGAGTAATGCGGAGTTTTAAACTTCGAATGCGTTTTGGCAAAACATTTCCACAGCAATCCGTCGTGAGCCATGGAAAAGAATATGCGGGTTTGTCCGAGCAACGTAACCAGAATGACCGAGCTCAGTCCGGCAATGGTACCTATCTTTATAATCGTACTAAGCCATCTGAGCCCCTGACCGCCCCTGTCGATAGCCAGCGCAATGGGTGCAGCCACATTCAGCTCTTTGTAATTCACCATGCCGGTGAGCACAAAGCTTACACCCACATACAAAACGGTGCACACCAGCAACGAAAGCAGAATGCTCAACGGCAAATCGCGCTTAGGATTGATGGCTTCCTGCGAGGTGGTGGATACAGCATCGAAACCGATATAGGCAAAGAAAATCACCCCCGAACCGGTTAATATGCCCGACCAACCGTATTGTCCCCAGACTCCGGTGTTTTTCGGAATAAAAGGAACCCAGTTCTGCGGATTGATATGCGAAATGCCAAAACCAATAAAAAGCAACACCACCACAACTTTGATAACCACCGTGATATTATTGAACCGCACCGTTTCCCGGATGCCCACCACCAGCAACGCCGTGAGCAGCACCACAATAAAAACGGCCGGAAAATTGATAAATGCGCCTGTAACGTGCCACCCAGCCTGATCGTACTCAAACGGCGACTGTGCCATCGAAGTCGGCAGATAAATACCGAAATCGGCCAGAAAACTCAGCATATACCCCGACCATCCTACCGCAACGGTAGCCGTGCTAAACAGGTATTCGAGCACCAAGTCCCACCCGATAATCCACGCCATAAGTTCACCCATGGTGGCATAGCTGTAGGTATAAGCACTGCCCGACAGCGGAATCATGGCCGCAAACTCGGCATAACACAGCCCCGCCAGCAGACACCCGAAAGCCGATAAGATAAACGAAAGGATAATAGCCGGACCGGCATGCATCTGCGCCGCCGTGCCCGTAAGCACAAAAATACCAGCACCAATCACGCTCCCTATGCCCAACAAGGTCAGGTTCATAAGTCCCAGGTGGCGTTTCAGCCCGTGTTTATTGCTGTTGGCCTCCTCGTCCAGCTGAGCAAGCGTCTTTTTTATAAATAAGTCTTTTATCATCGGCACAGTTTTTTCATTTTGAAAGCGTATTCAGCCATTCGCTGACATTTTTAAAACAGAAGCTGCAAAAATAGTATTTTATTCTGTATTATTTCAACAACACCGTACAAACGACGAAAGTTACGAGACCGGGTAATCATTCTCAATAAATACATATCAGCAAACAAACTCATCTGCATACTCGTATCGAGCCGCAAAGCATTTGTTACACCAATCTGAATGGTTAGTAAACTCATCTGTATACTAATACACACCATCTACTAAAGTACTAGAAAATGAAACAAAAGTATTAGCAAAGCAATCTAAAGCTCAAACACACCATCAAAAGTGTTAGCAAACCAATCTAAAGCTCAAACATGGCATCAAAAGTGTTAGCAAACCGAACAAAAGTGTTAGCAAAGCAATCTAAATCACAAACACGGCATCAAAAGTGTTAGCAAACCAAACAAAAGTATTAAACTTACCAACAAAAGAAGAAACATATGCAACATAGATACATTATATTCAACCATATATATAAGCAATTACAACACACAATCATAGTCTGGTATATCAATCTCCAAAATTGTAGCTTTACCTTTAGTTTCGATGAAGGTTGGAATTATTCGCAGGACAACTGAGAGCCTAATTTTTGAATTTAAACGCTGACAGATTAATTAATTGGTGAATATTTTCGTTAATATGAAATAATGTTTTTATCTTTGGAGTGACAAAAATAAAATATATGGATGACAACTTCCAATACAGACTATCAAAAAAGCAGAAAGCGGAAATAGCTCTAAATCTGATTGATATTTTGCAAACAGACTCGAAGATAACTAAGCAGACCAGAGAATTCATTGTAAATTGGATTATTACTGGCCCTGACGAAAAAAGAAAAGCTTTTTTCGATGTATGGGATATTGTCTTAAAGAACTATCTCCCAACAACAAGACCTATTTTATTCCGGGCGTGCAAAAGAATAACTAAAAACGATAATATAGCAAGTTTTACTGGGCGATTAGAAAGTGCAAGAAGATTCAGTGAGGGCAGAAATTCCTTAATTATATGCGATACGAAAGAAATACTCCTATTTGAAGAGCAGTATTATCAGCCAGGTAACTATAAACATACATTTTATCCCATTGTTAGTGTTTTGGAAAAAGCGAAGGCTTCTGGAGGATATGGATTTTCTAAAAGAATATTGGATAGGTATATTGGCGAAGATGAATATATTATGAAAATTGATTTAGAGAATATGTATAGCTTTAGATGGATAAAAAATGACTTATGAAAAGTCCATCCTTCCGCCGCAATTCCCGCACGATTATATCCTCCACTCCCACGCGATTGTATCGCGTGGTTAAATAGGGATTAAAAACAAAGAGTAGTTAGCAATAATGAACGGTTAGCAAATAGCACGTGGTTGAGCAACAGTTTGCGTAGGGACAGGTCGAGACCTGTCCGCCTAAATAAAAATAAATATACAATTACAAAGGACAGGTCACGACCTGTCCCTACAATTGGGTGGTTCATCGGAGACGTGGTTTGGTGAACCGTATCAATACAGAAAAAGACAAGAAACTTTCTTTTTGAATAGCCGAAGTATCGAGACATGCAGAAACAAGAAAAAAATAAAAGAAATAATTAATGATAGCCAAATATGAAAAAGAGCCTATTAATTACTTTAATAAGTATTTTGCTTATTTCTTGTAATAACAATTCAAAAGAAATAAAAAGAATTTACTCAAACAGAATAGACATACTTCAAAACTTCGAAAACCTATCAGTTTATAGAAGAGGGAAAGGTGTTTTTATAGATTTTTATAAGGATAGCTTGATTACATCTTATTTATATGAGGAAAAAACAAGTAAGCTATTAAATAAGGAATTAGTTTTTGTAAATGGTGAATTCCAATTTCCTACAAAGACTTTAAATAAGACTTATCTTATGACTAGAAACGGAGTTAATGAATATCTGCGTTACTACCTTAGCAAGATGAAAGAATACAAGATTAAATCAGTGGATTCGCAATTTAAAAAGTTCGGGATTACACTTGAACTTAATTTGAAAGATTGTCAAGTATTTTATGTTTCAGATTTAAAGTCAATTAAAAACAGTCAATGGATTGAATTTGTGAAAACCTCACATAAAATAGACGAATACTGGTATTGGAGAGAATATGATAAGATTGAATAATATATCTCTGCTCCCGAACAATTGTATCGCGGGATTAAATAGGAATGAAAAACAAAGAGTAGTTAGCAATAATGAACGATTAGCAAATAGCACGTGGTTGAGCAACAGTTTGCGTAGGGACAGGTCACGACCTGTCCCTATAATTGGTTTGGTTCATCGGCGACGCAGTTTGGTGAAACGTGAAGATAAAGAAAAAGAGAATAAACCTTCTTTTCAATATAGTACTGACACAGAAACATGCGACAATATCGAAATAGAAAATAACGAATTAAACAAATAAGGAAATATGACTGGATTTAAGATTATCACCGAAGACAAACAAGAAATCAGGTTTAATTTCTATGTAGACACGGCTCCTACAACCTCAAAAGCCTTTATTGAAATTTTACCATTTACAAGAATGTTTTATCATGCAAGAGTTTCCGGTCAGGAAATATGGATTGATGACGTACCACCATTAGACATAATTCAAGAAAATGCTTCTGTGTTCACAGAGCCAGGTGAAGTTGTATTCGGACCTATGAAACCTATCAGATCAAAGACATCCAATTGCTTTGGCATATACTACGGAAATGGAAAAGGATTAGATGCTTGTAATATTTTTGCAAAAGTGTTTGACGCGGATAAGCAGAAATTAATTGACTTAGGAAATAATATTTGGAAAAATGGTTCTCAGGAATTGACAATCACTTTTCTCGATTCATAAATATACGAGATATTGACAAGAACAAAATTGTCAGAAAAACAGAGTCTGAAGTGCGGGTGACGTAAACTTACACTAACGAGGTTCTGTGAACCCTGTAAATACAGAAAAGTCAAAGATGTTCAGTTCACAAACTTCTACCGACTGTGATTCCAGAAACCGGAGATAAAGTCTGTGAGCTGATATAAACCTGAAAACTCTATAAAATTATATTAGATATGCGCATATTTACCGTCGATTCATTTACTGATAAACCTTTTACCGGTAACCCTGCAGGAGTCTGTATTCTGGACAACGATTGCCCGGAGGAGTTCCTTCTGCAAATAGCTGGAGAAATCAATTATTCCGAAACCGCATTCTTGATTCAGCAAGATGATTATTTTAGAATACGATGGTTTACACCAAAGACAGAAGTAAATTTATGTTGTCATGCTACCTTAGCAGCCGCGCATATACTCTACGAATATCAATATTGTGATGCTTCAGAAGAGATTAAGTTCGACTCTCTAAGTGGCAATCTGACTGCAAAAAAAGTGGGTAATAAAATTGAGTTAGATTTCCCCCGGTTATTTGTAACTAAAACAGACAGTAATGAGATATTAGAGCAAGCATTTAATATCAGACCAACTTATGTAGGAAAAAATGATAACAGATATTTGATTGAAATTGATGACTATGATAAGCTGCTAACGATAAAGCCGGACTTTCAGTTGCTCAAATCCTTGGATCTGGGGCGGTTTATCATTACCGTTAAGTCAAAACATCCCGACTATGATTTCGTTTCAAGATACTTTGCTCCGGGTGTGGGCGTTCCCGAAGATCCAGTAACCGGTACGGCACATTGCTACCTTGCACCATATTGGGGGCAAAAGCTAAATAAAACGATAATGACTGGTTTCCAGGCGTCCGACAGGTCTGGCACTATAGAGTGTGAACTGATTGACAATAACAGAGTGTTACTGAGAGCCGGAGCCATAGTGATGCACGAATTGATTCCTAAATGGGCTAAAGATTAAGCAACAAAAAAGTCTTAAGAGTCACAAAATAGAATTGCATGACAATATGGGAAAACAATAGATTCCATAATTTTTGATATAAATATTTCATAATTATCTCTATGTAAAACCAATGAAAATGAAAATGAAAATGAAAAAGTTTATTTTTATCAAGCCGCTTTTGATTGTAGTCCTGGTTGCACTTCTAAGTTCAAACTGTAAGCAAGATGACACTTTGTATACAGGAAAGTTAGAAGTCACTTTTGTTAATCATCCATATGATTTGAGAGTAAACATATTATCTCTGGATAATAACAATGTAGCCATTTTTTACGACTTAACACCTGATGCAAATGGAGTTGTTACAAAGGATTTAAATTACGGAAATTATATTGTAGCTCCAAGTTCTTTATCAACCTATTACGGCAACTCTGGATTTCAGATACAAGTTGGAAAAACAACGAAAGTATCCTATGATCAGTACAATGGATCTCATGTACATTGATGAATGAAAATAAATAGATTCATGTGCTGTTACTTGATTATAAAGCATTGTTAGCAATAATGAGTAACGTCTTAGCCAGTCATTGCAATTCGTACTGCAATAAGGGAGAAGCTACTAAAAATTCGGGAAACCATTCAAAAAATCCTTATTGTTCAAACAAAATACTCGTGTTGTGAATATTAAAATAAATCAACAACTAAATGAATTGTATTCAAACGAAATTATTTTGTGACAATATCTATCATTCTAACAGCAAAAAGTGGTATTTTTTTGTACTTTTGCGAGAAGTAAACTTATTTCTAAAAACAACAATTGTAAAAACTGTAAAGATTTGCTATGAACATTAAACACAAAAGATTATTCTTGGCGATTAGCTCGTTAATCCTGATAGGGTTGGAATCCGGAGGATATATCGCCGCACAGACGGGCAACAATGTTGCTATCGCGAAAAGTGATACGGCGCGAACTATAGCACCGTATTTCACTCAGGCCACAACAAAAAAAATGACTCCGGATGCCAAAGGATTCATTCAACGTTGGTTACTGTTGGATCCTATCAACAAGCCAAACCGTGGTAACACTGTTTTTACCGACAGTTACCTGCGAACCAATTTCTCCACCGAGTATTTTGCTAATCAGTTTACAGTTCTTCCAAAAAATGGAGATAAAGTAAAAGTTGGTGAGCAAGAATTAACCTGGCATGCCTTGGAGAGCTCGCTCTACAATGTCAAACTATTCCGTTTTGCGTATGGATTGAGAAAACAGTATTATGGCGTAATCTTTTGGGCTGTAACTGTGGTGAACAGTCCTCAGGAAATGAAAAATGTAAGAATGGCAGTAGGCTCAAATTCAGCATCTATGTGGTGGCTGAATGGTAAAGAAGCCGTGTTACTTTCCGGCGACAGACGTATGGTAGTGGACGATTGCGTTTCACCCCGTATGACATTGAATAAAGGAAAAAATATCATTCGTGGAGTTGTTATTAATGGCCCCGGTATGAGTGATTTTTGCGTTCGTCTTTTGGATGAAAAAGATCAGCCGATTAAAAATCTCACCATTACTTACGAATAAAATTATTATCCTATTTAAAATCGCAACAGTAAAGAAATGGAATTATTATGAAATTAAAAATTAAAATATTGGGCGCAGCAGCCCTGTTATCCGTTTTATTAACCGGAACAATGAAAGCACAAGTGGGTAAACCATTTATACATGATCCCTCAACCATAGCGGAATGCGATGGAAAGTATTATACATTTGGCACAGGTAGTGGTGGATTAGTGTCGGAAGATGGCTGGGTTTGGAATTCAGGCGGAGTAAGGCCTGGCGGGGGTGTTGCTCCCGATATTATTAAAATTGGTGATCGCTATTATGTGTCGTATGCCAGAGGTGCCAAAAAACAACATGCAAGCGATGTGCTTGTGATGTGGACAAAGACACTCGACCCAAAATCGCCTGACTTCGGATACAAAGACGAAACGCTTGTTGCATCGAGTGACGGAGACGATGATTGTGAAGCAATCGATCCCGCATTTTTGCTCGATCCGACCGATGGCCGTTTATGGTTAACGTATGGCACCTATTTCGGGTTTATTCGTTTAGTAGAGCTCGATCCTAAAACCGGAAAACGTGTAGAAGGTAATAAAGCTATTAATATTGCTATTGATTGTGAAGCTCCTGATTTGTTGTATCGTGATGGTTGGTATTATCTTCTTGGAACACACGGCACTTGTTGCGATGGCGCCAACTCAACCTATAATATCGTAGTAGGTCGTTCGCGAAAAGTAACAGGCCCTTACCTTGATAATATGGGAAGAAGCATGCTTGAAGGTGGTGGTAAAATGGTGTTGGCAGCCGGTGGAAGAGTTAACGGACCCGGACACTTCGGCCGTTTTATTGTTAGCGACGGTGTTGAAAAAATGTCTTGTCATTTCGAAGCCGATCTTGATCTAAGCGGACGCAGTGTATTAGGTATCCGTCCACTGTTGTGGAAAAACGATTGGCCTGTTGGCGGCGATAATTTCAAAGAAGGAACTTACGAGATTGAATCTGAAAGAAGAGGATATGCTTTGGAATTAATCGTTGACTTTACAAGAATGGCTGGTGGAATGCGTGGATTCGGACGCAACAACGATGAACCTGTAAAGCCTGTTGCAGCACAAGAATTAGCCGATGTAATAAAAACATGGCCAACAGGAAACACCGGTGTAAGAATTGGAGACTATATGTTCCGTCCACATCAAAGATGGACTATTATCACAGTTCCAGAAGCCGGAGGATATATTGGAGGCCCGTATTACAAAATAGTAATTGCAGGTACAGAAAGAGCCTTAGCAGCTACAGCCGCTGCCGAAGTGATAACTGTTCCGACATTTACAGGTGCTCCTGAACAATTATGGCGAATCGATCAATTGACCGATGGAACATATAGAATAATGCCTAAGGTGGTTCCTAATTCGAACGAGAAGTTAGCGCTAGTATCGTCAGGTGACAGCACACCTACACTTGCTACGTTTGATATGAATAGCGATAACTCCAAATGGAATTTTAAAGCTCACTAAATATTCTTTCATAAGAAAAGGTCTACAAAACTCTTTGTGCACCTTTTCTTATGAAAGATGGTGTC
>Ga0302208_10001482_pt1 | contig 9918 bp, 9 predicted proteins | sample II_Fen_E2_3_FD_194577 | JGI IMG/M metagenome (GOLD analysis project Ga0302208, IMG submission 194577) | Peat permafrost microbial communities from Stordalen Mire near Abisko, Sweden - II_Fen_E2_3 | ecosystem: Environmental > Terrestrial > Soil > Wetlands > Permafrost | place: Sweden: Abisko...
CCTTATCTGCCAGTAACGAAACTTTAGTAGGATTCTTTGTTCTCAAATGTAAAACAGCTGATGATTCTTTCATATTGTATTCTTTTTTCGAGTTAGAGATACTGCAAAAATAAAATATTGATTTCAATTTTTCTGCTTCTTTTGCTGCAAATTGGTAATGAATTATAATTCTTTACCAACTTATTTGTATTCAGAAAGAAGATTCAGAGAATAAATGGGTGATTAACTCTCTGAAAAGCGTTGATAAATAGTACGATTAGCCCAATACCGATACATTTTTTTCATAAACAGAAAAATTATTTGCATGTGCATAAAAAAACTGTGCAGATGCAAGCACTTTTAATGCATGTGCACAATAAGTTTATGCACATGCACAAAGTTTTTATGCAGATGCACAGTAATACTATGCACATGCACAGAAAAACTATGCATCTGCACAAGATTAGTCTGCACATGCACAGAAATAGAATGAAGATGCATCTGTTTTATATGCAGATGCACAAAAACAATGTGCACATGCACATAATTACTTTGCACATGCATAAGATTACTATGCACGTGCACATAATTCCTATGCACGTGCAATCATATTTTATGCAGATGCACAAGAAAACTGTGCACATGCACAAAAAGTCTATGCACCTGCAAAAACAGGTACTGCAGCTGTTTTTGCTCTGAAGTTTTAGCCCCTGCGTTTAGCTTGAATGGAATAACGCAGTGATTTCCCTGCTGCCTGAAACAAGTGCTGTTCGGGATTGGGAGAGTTTGCTGCTGTAGATTTTTAGTCAGCCACAGATTTTTAATTCAAGTTACATTGAGTTAAAGGATTTTCTATCTAAAAAATAAATGTTTTTAATTAAATCATTATATTTGCATTCATTAAATGACTCAGCAATGGATATACAACAGTAGGTGAAGATTATTTTACCGCTGTACGCAGGAAGTAGAATGACACCCTCTTTAATTGGTAATGAAGACAAGCCAGTAGATGATCAATGGAATAATATTAACAGCAAAGAAAAATATCAAACAATGAGACTTTATTATAAAATTTGGGTGGATTTTATTACTAGACTTAGGTCTATAGAGAGTAATAAGAATAATTGGAAAATAAAGAGTTACGTCATAATGTCAATAACAATGACGTTGAATCTCATTTTGCTAATGTCAATATTACAAAGACATATATTGCATAGTTACTTTTATAAAATTTATTTTTATAATTTTCCGATCCTTGGGAATAGCATTCTTACAATATTGATTTTATTTGCATTTCCATGCTTTGTAATCAATTACATTTTTATTTTTCATAAAGAAAGATATGAGAAGTTATTGAAAAAATATTCGTCCTATAATGGGAAACTATTTCTTTATTATTTTTTAATATCGATATTTCTCCCCATAATATTATTATGGGGAGTGGTAATCTGTCAGAGCTGATTTATAACATTATACAAAAAAAATCATGGGACTATATTATCGAATTTGGGTGGATTTTATTACTAGACTTAGGTCTATAGAGAGTAATAAGAATAATTGGGAATTAACAAGCATGATAGCTATGTCTATTGCGATGACCTTTAATCTTATCACAGTTATGTCAATTTTACAAAGACATGTATTTCATTGTTATTTTTTCAAACTCAGTTTACCTTTTTTCTCAAGTTTTGAAAATAATATCTTTTCTATCTTGATCTTATTTTTACTACCATGCTCCGTTATAAATCATTTGCTAATATTTAGAGGGGAAAGGTACGAAATGCTATTGAAAAAATACCCCTATAATAATGGGAGACTATTTGTTGCTTACTTTTCCATTTCGCTATTCCTCCCAATCATATTGATGTGGATCGGTATTTTTTTGTATCACTGAAAAATGAATTATTGTATTTCAAATGCGAATAAAATACATCCATAAAAAAATAATATGAAATAATATGAAGAGATCAGTCCTGATAATACTGTTATGTATTGTTGCTTTTAATAGCCAAGCACAACAAAGTGCAAACACGAAGGGTAAAAGTGTGAAAAAAGAGAGAACCATTGCTCTTTGGGGGCATATCAAGGATTCCTTCACGAAAGTAGGGATATTGGGGACGAAAATCACACTGATGCGCCCCGACAGTACAGTAATAGACACTATGACGGTCAAATATTTTAACCGTAACACTCGTAAGATAGACACATACTATAATTTTACTATTCCCGCCCACCCGCAAAAGTTCATTATCAAGGCCGTGCATCCCGATTATTATCCTACGTATATTGATTATGATATAAAGTATGTGGCCCGAAATGTCTTTTTCGATGCGCCCTGGCATTTTATGAAAAAACGCCCGTCTCACATGGATCAAACCTACCATCAATTAAAAGAAGCTGTTGTAGTGGCGACTAAAATCAAGATGGTATATAAAGGCGACACGGTGATTTATAATGCCGATGCTTTTAACCTGTCGAAGGGATCGATGCTGGATGATCTAGTAAAACAGATGCCTGGCGTAGAATTGAAAGACAATGGTGAAATTTACCTGAATGGTAAAAAGGTGGATTATCTGATGCTAAATGGCAAGCAGTTTTTTAGAGGGAAAAATAATGTAATGCTTGAAAACATGCCTTATTACATCGTGAAGAATGTGCAATTCTATGACAAAACAACCGATAAAAGTGAATACTTGGGACATGATGTAGAAAAAAAGGATTTTGTGATGGATGTCAATCTGAAGAAGGAATATTCAATAGGCTACATTGCCAATGCGGAGGTTGCAGGCGGAACGAATGATCGTTATCTATCCCGCCTTTTCGGGTTACGCTATACCGACAATACGCGTATCTCCCTCTACGGAAGCATGAATAACGTGAATGAATATCGTCATCCGGGAAGGGACGGTGAATGGACTCCGACTAACTCTCTGAATGGATTGATGGATGTGAAAAAAGTGGGAATGGATATTAATATCGATGACAAAGACCAGCGATATACAGAAAATTTCAGTGGTGGTGTAATATGGTCCAATGCAGATTATAGTACTCGTAGTTCATCCGAGTCGTTTCTTCCCAGCGGCAACAGTTATGCTAATTCGGAAAATATTTCGAAACCAAAAAATTCATGGTTCTCTGCAGCTAATTACTTCACCTTAAAAAAGCCCTTATTCGTGAGTATGAGCACCTCTGTTCAATATGTTAAATTTGAAACATATAACCAAAGTCGCTCTGCTATCTTCAATGCAAATCCTGAAAATTTTGGCAGCACTACCCAGATTTTGGATTCCGTATTCCGACCTTCATTAAATACGAATCTGAATAACATAGCTGTCAACCGCCAATCTAACAGTATGATCGGAAACGGACATGAAACAGACATTTCCAATTCAATCACGGCAACCAAAAAATTATCGTGGGGTGATGACCTTGAGCTATCGTCTGACATTAATTACCGGAATTACATGAATACGTCATTCAATTCATATCAATTGAGTTATTTGCAAAATAGTGTCACTACCGATAACCGAAACAAATACAACACAACACCCAATAAAAGTTACAACTACAATGCCAAGGCCGAATATACTTTTCATCTGTTGTCCAACTGGAGTTATTTGTTTTATTATGTCTATACGCAAAAGTATTCATCGGAAGTAAATTCGCTTTACCGGCTCGATTGGCTCAATGGGTGGGGATCTGACTCCAGTCATTCGTTGGGGGAGTTGCCTTCTAACCGTGACTCGCTGGTCCTTGCCCTCGATGCCAATAACAGTTATAGTAAAAACTATTTTGAGCATACCCATAAAGAAGGTTTCCAAATTTATTATGAGAAAAAAGAGAAGGACAAGTACACCTGGTTCAATATCCATATGCCATTACAACAAAAGAATGAACAACTGAACTACCAGCGCAACAAGCTGGATACTTGTATCTATCAGAGAAACTGGATTTTCCAGCCGGATATGACCTTTATCAGGAGAACGAATAATTTCAATCGCGAATATCAGTTACATTATAGTACTGAAATCATCACTCCTGATATGGCAAAGAAGGTAAACATCCGTGATGACTCAAATCCACTTTCCATACAATTAGGGAATCCAAATCTGAAAAATACCATCAAGCAAAATTTCAGTGTTTCTTTTTCTGACCGGATACCGGAACAACAAAAATTCTTTAATGCAAACATACAAGTATCGGTGGTAGCTAAACAGGTGGCCAACGGATTTACTTATGATCAGGCAACGGGTGTGTACACCTTCCAACCTGAAAATGTGGATGGCAACTGGAATATGAATGCTAACATTGGATATGGCAGTGGTATCGACAAGGAGAAACATTGGAATTATGAAACTCAAACCAGTTGGAACTACAATCGCAATGTAGACTTCACAGCGGTAAGCGGCAGCAACCAAAGTAGCCTCAGCACGGTTGACAATCAGCGTACAGAAGAAAAATTAAAGCTTAACTATCAACAGGGGGCATTGAAACTAGGTGTAAATGGACAAGTTTTGTGGAACCATGCAACCAGTGAGCGTGAAAATTTCCAGACCATTAATGCCTGCGACTTCAGCTATGGAGCAACTGCCGAATATAAATTATTCAAGAAAATCGATTTTGCTTCTGATATAAAAATGTACAATCGTCGCGGATATGGAGATCCAAATATGGATACTAACAATCTCGTTTGGAATGCATCAGTAGGTTACTCTTTCTTGAATGATAAAATGATAGCGAGATTGGAAGGATTTGATCTGCTGCACCAACTTTCCTTTGTGCAATATTATTTGAACGGGCAAGGAAAGGCCGAAACTTGGCATAACACCATTCCCAGTTATGTGATATTGCATCTGATATATCGGCTCAATTTTAATCCGAAGAAGAAATAGAATATCTGACTATTTCCTCTTTTCAAAAGAGGATATAACTTTATTTTTATATGTTTTCAATATCGATATTTCTCCCTATAATATTATTATGGGGAGTGGTAATCTGTCAGAGCTAATTTATAACATCATCTAAAAAAATCATGGGACTATATTATCGAATTTGGGTGGATTGTATTACAAGGTTGAGGTCAATTGATAGAAATAAAGATAACTGGCAATTAAAGAGTATGCTAACCATGTCTAGCGCAATGACGTTTAATCTTGTTTTAGTTATGGTAATCATTCAAAGAGAAGTTTTGGGCTATTTTTTTTATGAGCTTAATGTAAGCTCTTTTTCAGGCTATGAAAATTACATCTTTACTATGTTGATTCTATATGCATTACCATGCGCCATTATAAATTATTTACTGATATTTCGGAATAAGAGGTACGAAAAGTTATTGAAAAAATATCCCTATAATAATGGAAAACTATTTGCCACTTACTTTTCAATTTCATTGTTCTTACCAATCATTCTAATATGGATAGGTATTTTTTTGTATCAATGAAAATACTCTCATGATAATGTTTCAAATTGGATCTTGCTGCCGCACTATTGCATCGTGTGGCATGTCTGCAATAGGTTCTGTGGGAGAGGGTGCTGAGTATTATGTTGGCTTAATATTGTTGCCACACGATGTAATCACGCGGCTACAGAGCGAAAAGAATCAATATTTTCACTCGGCAAAAGTCCTTTAGGACAACCAACGATCAGCGACTGAAGGGAGATAATTAAGGGCAGATCAAAATAATATAAACTAATTTCGAACATGCGCTTAAAGGATACTATATCAGATTCGGTAATAGTCCTTTTTTTTGATTCCCAATAGTAAAAATCAGAGATTAATCTAAGAATGGTGGGTATACGCTCACCATTCTCTATTTTTATAAACCGAAAACGATAAAACGTCTACCTACGCAGACATGACTCTTAAATGAATAAAACATGCGACAATGGAGGTTTCCTCCAAGCACATTAGTTTTATTTAGTCTGCTGAAAAACTATTTATTGCCACGAAGTGGCTAAATGTGAATTGAGAATCGGCGTAACCAAATCTCTTATAGAAACTTGATATCTAAAGTTTACCAGACAATAATAATTTGTAACTACTCAGCACTTCTTTATTTAATTAAATGTGAGTTCATTTGTTTGATCCATAATAAAATAAGTCTTTGCCCCGATAGGGGCTAAATGTGAGTAACCCCCAGTAAGCGAAACGCAACTGGGGGATGAAGTGAACAAATGACCTAACATTTGATTTTCAGTTCGACTAGTCGAACTGAAAATCAAATAATTATAAAAACAGATGGGTGCTGAATAGTTATAATGATTTCCATCAGCATATTTTAATTTTAATTACCCTATCCAACCAGTATTTTTCATCTTTTTAATTTTACATCTGCTCAAAATGCCTCATTTCCTACTATTATCTTAGCTATAAAAATGACTTGTCCTAAAAATAGTTTTACACCATCTTTTATAATATTAATTATCAGTAATTTAAAAACAGTCATGTCTCACTTTTTTTCGTCACAAAATTTGGAGTTCATTTTTGTTCTTACTAATTTAGTTCTGAAAAAAGAGATAAATATTAGTACTTATTGTGTAACATTGTGCTAATTGTATATTTTGAGAAGTGCGAAGTACTGTTTCTAATCAATTAATTATTCATCATTAAAAAAAACAATTATGGCAAGCCTTCCGCACAAGATTAAGGCCTCCTTGTATTTAAATTGGCTTACCGAAGACCCCAATAATTATTCAGCAACGGTAGCATCCGAACGTTCATTGAACATTACGGCAATTAGTAATGCGGCAGTAAACCGCTGCGGTGCCCACACTATGGCCAAAGTAATGGAATATAAATAGATTTAAAGTAACAAAAATCATTGTACAAAATGGAACTACATGATGGATTAGGTGCACGTTGATTACACTACAATTCAATATCATGCCTAGAGTATACAGGTTAGTACCAATAAAGCTTTACAACAACTAGCTTTTTCGAGAAAAAACAAGGAGTTATAGAAATAGAAGCCAAACAAAACCGTTTCAAAGTAAGAATCATTTTCGAGAGTACGTATTTATAAACATTCAAATAATAGTACAAAAGCTATTGCACTAACGAAAGGAGGTAACATGAAGGAATAATAGAGTTTAGAACTAAAGTAACAACCATTTAATTTATTATTATTTATTAAATTATTAAATTTATTATCATTATGAAAAAGTTTTTATTTATTTTAAGTACAGTAAGTTTGCTATTTGTAGGATGCTCTACTGAGAAAGATCCCATTACCTCAAATGATGAAACTCAATTAAGAGGCGCGGCTGTTATTGATGGAAATACATACTATCAAACAATAGACGGTTTTGGATTTTCGAGTGCATGGTGCGGAACCCTGACCTCTGTTAAGAACAATGCGCTTTATGGAACTCTTGGATTTTCTTTATTGCGAATCCGGATTGACCAAAACAACAGTTGGACTGACGAAACTGCCAATGCAACAGCAGCACATGCAGCCGGGGCTAAAGTGCTCGGTTGTCCCTGGATGATTCCAACTGCTTATAGGTCGAACAACACTATTCCAACGACTCAATATGTAAACTATTGTAATTGGTTGAAGAGTGCGGCCAGCTCCATTGGACTGGATTATGTCTCTATTAAGAATGAACCCGACGGCTCGTCTACGGATGGTAACCTGAGTGGAACTCAAATTCGCGACATCATCAAAGCTGGCGGGTCGAATATTGGGAAACCTCTGGTTATGGCCGACGCCATCAATTTTAATGATTCGTGGACCGATCCGACATTAAATGATGCCGATGCTGCCAGTAAAATAGCAATCGTTTCAGGCCATCTCTACGGTGGAGGTCTTAGTGTTCATCAAAATGTACTCGACAAGGGAAAGAAGGTTTGGATGACCGAGTATTATATTAGCAACAGTCGGGATAATATGGATAACTGCATTACACTCGCCAAGAATATCAGCGATGTCATGAACAACATGTTTAGTGCCTATTTCTTCTGGTGGGTTTACGACAGTGATACTTCTGTCAATTTAGTTAATCAAAGTGGAACAATCTACAAGTCGGGCTATACAGGTGCCCAATTTGCAAAATGGATACGTCCGGGAAAACAGCGAATTGCATGTACTTATAATCCGACTACCAACATTTATGTAACTGCATACCGTGGTGGTGGATTAGTCGTGGTAGCAATTAATACGGGCACCTCATCCGTTAGCCAATCATTCTCTGTAACCAACGTATCGGGCGTAAGCTCATTAATTGTCAATCGGACTTCTGGCAGCGAGAACATGACATCTTTGGGTTCTGTTACAGTCTCAAACAATGCATTCACATACACTCTTCCAGCAAAGAGTATTACTACTTTCCATCAATTCTAAACAGGTTTAACAACACCTTTTAGCTAGGATATTCCATCCTTCGCTTCACTCAACTGAAGCGGAGGACTTCCTCCTCTTTGTTCAGGGAATTCGCAACTTAAGGTTTGAGAAACGCACCCACTCGTTTTCAACGAGTGGGTGTTAGTTTAATATTTATAACGTTGTAATAAAAGAAAGAAACTGAAATGACTAAGCAGACTGGGTATTTATCAATGGAATAATTTCATTGGCTAGCGAGGGTCCAATTCTGGAATGGGAATAAATAACACAGACTGCTAAAATAATATACCATTCTACTTTCTTGTATTATAAAACCACAATTCGGAATAAGGCTTTTAAAGTTCTTGTTCCGAATTGTGGTATTTAGGAGTATAGCAATGATTTATTTTCCCTAAAAACATCCGTCTGTTTTATATAAACATTAATGATTATCTTTGTTCTTGTTTTTAGCGAACGGAAAAACTATTCTTTTATGACTAAAATTGCCATTATTGTTGCGGGAGGAAAAGGTGAACGCATGCATGCTGATATCCCCAAACAATTTATCGAAATACATGGAAAACCGATACTGATGCACACGCTGGAAGCTTTCCGGTGTTACGATGCGTCGATGCAACTGATAGTGGTGCTTCCTGCTGCTCAGGTGGAATGTTGGAACAAACTGTGCGATAAGCATAACTTCAGGCTTCCGCATAGGGTTGTAACAGGTGGACAAACCCGCTTTGAGTCGGTGAGAAACGGACTGCAAGTACTGCAAGCTCCTGCTTTGGTGGCTGTGCACGATGGTGTGCGTCCGTTGGTAAGCAAAGAAACCATTGCACGCTGCTTTGATGATGCTGCCGAAAAACAGGCAGTTATTCCCGTTATTGATTTGGTAGATAGCTTGCGGCAAGTAACCGAAAACGGGAATCAGGCGGTAGACCGCTCGGCTTATAAGCTGGTACAAACTCCACAGGTATTTGATGCTGCATTATTGAAAAAGGCTTACGAGCAAGATTTTTCTGCTTTATTTACCGACGATGCTTCGGTGGTAGAAGCACTGGGAGCAAAAATTCACATGGTAGAAGGTAATCGCGAAAACATCAAGATTACTACCGGTTTTGATTTGGCACTGGCCGAAGTATTACTGAAAAGCAGGTTGTAAGATGAATTCCAAATCCGGCAATATTCCCTGGCTCGACACCTTGCGCGCATTGGCAACGCTGGGTGTGATTCTGATTCATGTCTCCACACCCGTAGTGAAAATGAGCTACGGTGCGCACATGGAATTTTGGTGGATTGGTAATATATTGGATTCAGCAGTACGTTTTGCCGTTCCACTCTTTTTGATGCTGAGTGGTGCTACTTTATTGACAAAGGAGTATCAGCTGGGCGACTTTTACAAGCGACGATTGTTGCGCGTGTTTGTGCCTTTTGTGTTTTGGATCATTGTTTACTGGATTTACCGCTGGTGGGTACTAATACCTGCTACACAGCCCAAAAGCTTCGCCAGCATCCTGCAATGGGGAGTTGATTTATTCTTGAAAGAAGGTGTTTCAAAACATTTCTGGTATATTTACATGATTTTAGTTCTATACCTGTTTGTTCCGTTTCTGGG
>Ga0302208_10001484_pt1 | contig 9914 bp, 10 predicted proteins | sample II_Fen_E2_3_FD_194577 | JGI IMG/M metagenome (GOLD analysis project Ga0302208, IMG submission 194577) | Peat permafrost microbial communities from Stordalen Mire near Abisko, Sweden - II_Fen_E2_3 | ecosystem: Environmental > Terrestrial > Soil > Wetlands > Permafrost | place: Sweden: Abisko...
ACCGGGGGTTATTTACAAATTACACCTTCGGTGTATTTTGTTATTAATTCAATTTTATTAGTTTTTATACAGCCTTATTTGTGCACATTAGAATTAATACATTTCATTCATTTTTGGATTTATAAATATTGAAATATGATTTTGTATTTTACCTAATGTGTCCTTTTCTTTCTCTTTTATTGTGCCCTATTGTGTCTATCTCAGATTCCGACTCGTCGGAGTTGTGGTTACGTATTTAATATTGTTTTTTTTTCTGTTTTGTGGTCTTTAATCTTTAATCTTCCTCTCTTGTCTTGATTCTTGGCTCTTAAGTCTCTTGTCTTGTCTCTTTGTTCTTTATTATTAGCTCTTTAAGTCTTTGTTCTTTTGTCTTTTGTCTTGATTCTTGGTTCTTGGTTCTTGAAATCTTGCCTCCACCATCTCTCTCACCTGCATGGTCGAAACACAGGTGTTTTTGTCAGCACAAAAAACAAATACTCAAATTCATGGGATACAAACTTATTAAAGGTCGGAGTTCCCTCGGTGGCCGCAAACTTTTTACCGATACCCTGCATAAATTTAGGAGCTATCTTTTTAATCAGTTTTTCGGTTTCCCCGGACGACAGTACCAATGCTTCCAATACATTCGAGGTGATAATTTCGGTAGTCACCACTTTGAAATTTGCATTTTTCAAACGCTCATTCAGTATTCCGATCTCATCCTGTACCCTGAAATCGGCCAGTAACAGAAATCCCCCCGGTCGCAATACGCGGTATACCTCTTCCAGAAATTTACTCATTTGATTGTACCGGTGCGACGATTCCACATTGATCACCACATCAAACGAATTGCTATCAAATTTCAACAGTTGGGCATTCCCCTGGAGGAATGTGTTTTTCTCTCCCGAATAGTTTTTACGGCAAAATTTTATGGCTCTGCTGTTCAAATCAAGTCCGGTCACCGTCTTAGGTGAAAGGTACCGGTTGATATACGACAGTCCACCACCACGACCACATCCTACCTCCAGCACATCTTTCCCTTTGATATCCACATTATTTGCCACGTAATCATACAGCTGTGCCGGGTATTTATTCTTTTTATCCTTCTCGTGAAGTGGTATTTCATGACTTTCCTTCGAATACCCATAATTCATAAACGTGATATCCGATTTTTTGTCCACTTTACTGATGTACCAATACAACAGCCTGAAAAATACATTTGCAATTCTTTCACTCATAATATTTTAGTTTTATTTCTTTTTTACCCAATAGAGCCAAGAGCCAAGAACAAAGACAAAAGACAAAAGAGCAAGGATTAAAGACCGAATACTCAATAAAGCGTAGCTGGTCAGATTAATTTATTTGTTGTATAGTGCTTATTCCTTTTTGATATTTATTGATTTTTTTTCTCTATTGTGAACTACTGTGTTCTACTGTGGTTACTGATTTTCTTTTGTCTTTTGTCTTGGATCTTTTGTCTATTGTTGTTACTGATTTTCTTTTGTGTCCTTAATTGTGTTTATTGATTTTTTTCTTCCCTATTGTGACTATTGTGTTCTACTGTGGTTAATAATTTTTTGTCTTGGTTCTTATGTCTATTGCTGTGATCTAGTGTAGTTTATGAAATCGAGAATCCCTGGTATTCCTTCTTTTCATACGGAACTCGACAATAAAATCATGCCGTACGAAATGTAACCCGGGATCAACTGTCAGGCTTTTATGAATAAAGAATCTCTTAAATCCAGTAGTGTATTATTGGGGGAGGGTCCGGAAGGAATGCTGGCCGTAAGAACTTATTCCATATAACAGAAGAATTGGAAGTAGCGGTTTTATTAATCGTAATTAAACCCCTTTTTCATTCTTTCAAAAGCATTCCGTTTTCTAATTGGAATTTCTTTATCGATGAATGATTAATATACAAATTTATGTTGTTTCAATCTCCGTTGTTCAAAAATTACGGAATATTACGTGTTGATAATCATTGATTTGATTTGATGTGAAGATTTATATCTTTCTTAATTGATTTGTGCAGGTTACTACCAAATAACGTTAACTAGTGGCAGGGGTAAAGCGTGCTAATCCATTCAATTGTACTATTCAAAGACCCGTGTTTTTTGCTGAATGACTATACAATCGGATCGGTTGAAAACGAATTCCCGGGGTGGGGGTGAAGGGTTGAAATTTAGCATGCAAGCAATACTCAATGAACAGGATGAATTCAATTTATTTTTGACTCTTTTACTATCAACAGGAAATTCATTCTTACGGTTATATCTGTCAAAAGGGGTTATTAGTTCCGATCTATCTCCTGTTATTGTTTCTCTTTTGTATGATGAATATACATGGATTGGATTAGGATTGGTTTTAAATTGGTTTTAAATTGGTTTTGGAATGGTTTTGGTTTCCATTTCATATTCATTTTATCTCACTTTATATGCCATATATCTTTATAGATATATGGCATATAAATGATGGATAATTGATTGATAATTGATTGATATATGGATACCAAAACCGAAGTAAAACCGAAGTAAAACCAATCCAAAACCGATGTGTAGACCAAACCAGAACTGATGCAGAACTACTTCATTTGAAAATACGAACTCATTTACATACAAAAATACATATAAATTAATAAATATAACGCGAAGTGTATTTAAATAATAATAAATAAATTTAAAAATGATTGGAGACTCCCCGAAATGCAGGGATGCAGGGTCGATCAGGATAACTAAAATTTAATTCAGCATTCTAATCTTTATGATCACTCTCCTTTAAACGGTTAGAAAGACAGGGGGCGCAAAACGGGAAAGGACTCTGTTGAGGTGATAAATTCAATTTGTTGAAAAAAACGTTTATAAATTTAATAAAAATTACAACTTAAATGTGTAGATTTGTGCTAATTTAATAATCACTATGAAATTAAACCTGCTCAAGCCACGTATTGCCTTAAATAAAGCGTTTCTGAAAGTAAAAGCCAACCGACAGGAGAATGTGTTGTTTAAAAAGAATTGAAGTGACTTGAATATTAATGTTGAATAATAAAACTTCACTTCATAGTAATTGAATAATTATTTTATCCGTAATCTTGATTGAGTGAGGAGAAAATGAAAATTGACGATGCAAGAAAAAGAGAGGATATCAAATATTTTGGCTAAAGCCAATACTAATAATTCATCTTCCTCCAGCTAAAGCTGGAGTCAATTGATTTGGAGCCAATTGATCTTGATTGGTCGATATTGAAACAATCGAACTGGAAATAAATTGATTTGGAAAAATTGATTTTAAGGTATCAGAGGTGAAAAATATCGGTAAAGAAAGTAAGGGGGCGGGTAAAATAGAAGGCAATTAAAATCAATAGGATTGGGCTTTAGCCCGTTTTTAAAATAGAAAAAAGGAATAGAAATTAATTAAAATCAATAGGATTGGGCTTTAGCCCGTTTTTAAAATAGAAAAAAGGAATAGAAATTAATTAAAATCAATAGGATTGGGCTTCAGCCCATTTATAAAATAGAAAAAAGGAATTGAAGGCAATTAAAATCAATAGGATTGGGCTTTAGCCCATTCTTTTTAAAATAGAAAAAGGAATTGGCTTTAGCCAAATGTTTATAAAATGTGATTTTGTGAAAGAACCATTAAAATCAAAATACTATGCCATTTGTAAAAGTTTATATCCATTTTGTATGGAGTACAAAAAACAGAATGCCGCTTCTTGAAACAAAAGAAATACGTGATAAAGTTTGGTTTCATGTCAAGGAAAATGCTAAGAAAAAAGGTGTTTTTATTGATTTCGTGAATGGTCATTCACAACATTGCCATTGTTTGGTATCTTTAGGTATTGATCAGAATATTTCGAAAATAATGCAATTGATTAAAGGAGAATCGTCTTTTTGGATAAATAAAGCAGGAATAACGAAAGATAAATTTGAATGGCAAGATGAATATTATGGTGTTTCAGTTTCCGAATCAATGATTGAAAAGGTTCGTAATTATATTAAAAATCAAGAGATCCATCATCGTTCAAAATCTTATGAAGATGAAATTGATGAATTGATAAGCAAACATGGATTTCAGAAATATAATGACAATTCTATTAATTAATAGGAATAGGTTTTAGCCTCCAATGGTATTTTTAGGATTATATTGCTTTCAAAAAAGTGACTAATATTACTGATATTGAAATACAAAAAAATGGAATAAAAATAAGCATAAACATCAAAGCAGGGAAACTGAACGATCCAAAACATTTAATGAAGGACGTATAAGTATTAAAAGGTCATTCCTTAAATGGTGATTATGAGTACAATGAGGATAGCGATAAAGACCTGGAATATATTATGAGTTTGGTGAAACATGTGTTATATTAAAAATCCCATCGATCAGAATATAACTGTAAGCGTATGAGTAAAGTTTGGAACTGGTTGATGGAAATTTCAATCTGTTATTTCGTCCAAGTTATATTGAAGATTTGCAGTCAGTGAATAGCGTAGGTTAGAACAAAGTATAATTTAAGCTATCTAAATGACAATCAAAACCTTATTTGTTATCAAAATACGAATAAATATGAATTCAAAAGTCATTTTCTGTTGCATATGTTTATTTTTCGTTGTATCATGTGAATACCATGCTTCAATGTCAGGGAAAATTATGGATAAAGAAACAGGAAAACCATTGTCAGGGGCAACAGTCAATTTGCTGGAAGGTGGTGATATAATGCAAACAAATGCAGATGGATATTTTGAAGTATTTACCCGACCAAGAGGCTCAATAAATCCAAAAATTGTAGTTACAAAAAGAAGTTATAAACCTTTTGAATTAGAAATTAGTAGGTCAAGTGATAAAATATTTTATTCTGTAAAAACTGAAACTAAATGGGTTGAGTTTGATGAACCATTGTATCTTATTCCAAAAGATACAAATTCTATTACAAATGGGATTGATATTGAAAAATGGAGTCAATCTTTTACAGCTGGTAGCGATACTTTATTGATCTATCTATCTAAAGACGATGAAAAAGTTGAAGTAGCTAAAATAAAAAAAGAAATGATCAAAAACTGGCAAATATCAATTAAAAAATAATTCACAAAAAGATAATTGGATTAAAGAAAAACCGGAAGTTTGAATTTCTTCATCGTCAACCGGGAATAAAATAAAAATATTATATTTTTTATAATTGATCCAAAAACGATATTAACAGATTAATGAAGTATTGCTTATTTCGTCCAAGTATATTCAAAATTTGTAGTCAGTGGATAGCGTAGGTTTGAGCGAAACGGTATTTCCCGAAGGAAAATCGGGAAAAGTGTGCTGAAAACAAGAACAATTTGTAATTGTGGGTTTAAGTCAGTTGAAAACAGCATTAGTTTGTAGTCCAGGTTACACTTCGTTAAACAATCCAGTTTGTGCAAATAAATAAATTTTGATCAAAGAGGAAATATACTGAATAATTTATTATAAAAATTTCATTTTCTTTTTGCAGTTAAGTATGAATAATTCATTTAAATAATTTAACTATACTATATGTTTACATTTTCTTTACAATTTAAAGACAAAAAAGATTTAAATAAATTCTTCGCGGAATTGAAATCAAAAATTTCATCGGATTGGACTTTAAAATTAATTGACAATAAAGTTAAGCGAAGTTTTCTTAATTATAAAGCTTATGCATTAAGTGTTTGCTTTAAAACAGTAATTCATGGAGATGAAATTATTGCAATTGGAATTGTAGAATTAGGTTTATTTGAGACATATATAAAAATTATTGATGTTAGGATTGGTGCTGCACTGAATAAGAGGAAAGAAAAGATAATTCAAATAGATGAAGATGAAGATTTCATAAAGACTATACTATCTCTTTTTTATAACGCAGTTATAAATCCATTGAACTCTAAAGAGTTGTTGGTTAATAAGAATATAGAATTTAAATATGATTTAAGTCATGAGTTGAAAGATTTAAGAATGCCAAGACCACAATATTTTAAAGAAATGGAAAGTGGAAAAATTGCTTCGCTAAATCGATTGGAGCTAAATGAAATTGGAAATCAGTATTTTAATTTTACGCCTCCTAATAACATAGCATTGCTTTTAAATGTTTCAAAAAATGAGTTAGAGATATCAAAGAAGTTATTCAAGAATTTTATTAGCAAAAAATTTAATGCAAATAAAAATTCATATCTAAAAGAAGTTGACTTACCAGATGTTTATGATTATTTAGAGCATATCCAAATCAGTATTATTTTTGCATATTCGGCAGTAGAGTCATTCGCAAACACCGCAATTCCATTTGATTATAAGTTCGAAAAAACAAATGGAAAAGGTGTTTTGGAAATTTGGAATAAAGAAAATATAGAATTATATTTTAAAACTTCTGAAAAACTTAAAGTTTTATTACCAAAAATATTAAATATTGAGGAACCTACAAAACTTTCTTTTTGGAGTAAATTTACTGAATTAGAAAAATATAGAAACGATATTATTCACCCTAAGCATACAACTCCAACTTCAATAAACTGTAATAAAAATTTACTAACACAAAATGTCTTTCAAGATATTTATTCAGCATATGAGATCATTGAATATTTCTGTAATGCAGATACTAAACATACTTTTTTCCCGATTGGTATTTCTAATTCTGATATTAATATAATTGAAGTTGAAAAGTTCTCAGATTCTATTAGCCATTTAGAATGGAATTTTGATAATTCATTAATTGAAACGAAGTTTTGAAATTAAAAAACTCTCTAATATCAAATCATAGCGGTTAGTTTCCCCTTTTTATTCCAAGTATGATTTATTCAACTCGGTGGATAGTTTAAGGTATGAGTGAAGCGGAGACTTTTCAGCGAAAATCATGAAAAGTGGATTAATAATAAAAACTGACATTGGGGTAATGGTGATTATTATGTTACTATAGACAGAAAGACCGATTTAGATTATGTTATGTTTTTGATTAAACAATCTTTTAGCAACCATGAATAAGTAATTAAATACAAAAGATTATGGCTTACACTTTTACTAAACATATCCATAATTACGCTTGTTGGACAGCAGCAAGAGCAGTACAACGAAACTTTACGAATACACAAAATATCGTAAAGGCAATAGAAGTTACAGAATTAAGAAGAATCGAAGATCTTAATATACTATCTGAAAATGAGTTTGATTCATTTCACAAGAAATGTTGCAAACAACTTATTGACAATTTCAATATAACGATTCCTAAACAAGAAGTAACTTATGGTCGTGCGGCTAAAATAGTAGCTATTTATTTGAAAACGTCTGTCATTATTCGAAATTCCGGAGACGGTAAACTGGCAAGTGTAATACATCCACCCATTGATCGGATTTTACTCACCAATCTTCATAAAAAGCAACCGACATTGGGCGTCAATAAAATAAACTGGACAGAACTTGAAGAAGAGCCTTATTTTGAATTGATAGAAAAATTAAGAACATTGAAGCTTGATAAATTTTGGAAATTAGAAGAGTTTTGGAATGTAAAAGATTAAAAAGATAGCTTCATTTAGCTCACAGATGTTGATTGAATTTAGTTGATAATTCTAATTTATATGGATAACAGGATTTTAAATGAAAGAAGTTTGTAACTTGAATAATCAGTTGAAAACTGCACTTGTTTTCAGTCCAAGTTACACTTCGTTAAACTTGAACTATCCACTTTGTAACATTTAATTGACTTGGAATAATAGAGTTCGCCACAATTAACCAATTATCATTCACCAAATAATCCTTGAAATCATGGAATAGAAAGTACAATTATTTGAAGCACAATAAGTTCGAACCGCCTGGGACGAACAATCGGAAAAATGGTGGTTTTCAATATTGGACATTATTACCATATTAACCGATCAGGCAGATTACAAAAAGGCACGAAACTATTGGAAATGGCTAAAAAATAAATTGAATACGGAAGGTAGTGAAGTGGTTAGTATTACTAACCAGTTGAAATTAAAAGCTCCTGATGGAAAAATGCGAACATCTAATGGATACTTGCAATTCAGCATAAGTCACCTTTTGAAAAATTATTTTTAACTTGAAAGCAATTAACCAATCATCAATAACCAATATTTTAAGTTATGGAAAAAGGAAGCGCATTAAAACTTTTCGAAGATAGAAAAATTCGTACCTTTTGGAATGAAGAGGAAGTAAAATGGTATTTCTCTATAGTAGATGTGTTTTAGTGCTTACAGATAGCATAACCCTACCGATTATTTGAAAAAATTGAGTAAGCGTGATACCTTGCTTGGAGATTACCAGGGGACAAATTGTCCCCTGGTAGTTATGACCACCGCTAACGCACGATTGTATCGTAGGGGAGAATAAGAAAATAAGAATAAAACAAAAATCGTTGAGTCAGTAATAGCTCTTCTTTTGGATTAAGGTTGTACATTTGGAATGACTTGATAAATAAACCGGAATCTACATTAAGAGCTGGATGCTAATGGATGCAGGATGATGATATGAGAAGCAAAATAATTGAAGCTAATTGTCACTATCAGCGGAATGAAGATTATATAGTTTGCTTTAATGAGTAGTTGTATATAAACAAGCATAGTAACGAATAAACAAACTTCTATGAATACATCACTACAAAATTTTGATCAGCAGGAAATTGAGAACCGGATATTTACAATTCGGGATGTGCAAGTTATGTTGGACGGTCATTTGGCAGAAATGTACGGGGTGGATACTAAAGTCCTAAATCAGGCCGTCAAACGAAATGTTGATAGATTTCCCGAATCGTTTCGTTTTCAACTAACTGAAGTTGAACTATCTAATTCAAGGTCACAATTTGTGACCTTGAACAATGATAACAAACCTAAACGTGGTCAGAATATAAAATATCTTCCTTACGTTTTTACCGAACAAGGTGTTGCTATGCTTTCAGTCATACTTAAGAGTGAATTTGCCGTGCAGTTTAGCATACGGATAATGACAGCTTTTGTAGAAATGCGGAAAGTAATGAGCACTTATTCATGTTTGTTTCAACGATTGAGTGATGTTGAAAAGAAACAATTGCTCACAGATGAAAAATTTGATCGCGTTTTTAAAGCCTTGGAGACAAGAGATAAAATCAGGGAGAATGGGATATTCTATGATGGTCAGATTTTTGATGCTTATGTATTTGTTTCAGAATTAATCAAAAGTGCGAAACTCAGTATAGTACTAATTGATAACTACATTGATGAATCAATTTTTACACTTTTTACAAAAAGAACCAAGGGCGTGACTGTAATATTTTATACTAATTCCATTTCGAAACATCTGCTTTTGGATTCTCAGAAATATAATGCACAATATGAGGCAATTGAAATCAAAGAATTTAAACAATCGCATGACCGTTTTCTGATTATCGACAATAAGGATATATATCACTTTGGCGCATCATTCAAAGACCTTGGCAAAAAGTGGTTTGCGTTCTCTAAATTCGATAAAGAAGCAGTTGAAATGTTGGGTAAATTGGGATATACGAAATAAATTTTTGCGTTTCTGTTTGTATTGACCTTGTTGAATAGTTCAAATTTATAAGCGAAGCTGAGACTTGTTGTATACTTGAACTTCTTTTGAATTAGGATTATACATGTGGAATGAGTGGATGTATAAACCGGTATCAACATCAAGAGATAAATTCAAATAATATGAGAAGCAAAATAATTGAAGGGTATTGTTATAAACCGTGAAAAGAAGAATTGGTTGATTTGATATCGCAAAATGCGATTTCAAATAGAGAATGAATATTAAACAAATGATGTAAAAAGAGAAAAAACGGGAGGCTTTAAACATGAGTAATGAACTTGATAAAAGGGACGATTCATTAGAAAACAATAAGTTATATAGCCGGATAGCTGATTTGATAGAACATGCCCGACAAAAGGTAGCTTCGGTAGTAAATCTTACCATGGTACATACTTATTTTG
>Ga0302208_10001486_pt1 | contig 9908 bp, 6 predicted proteins | sample II_Fen_E2_3_FD_194577 | JGI IMG/M metagenome (GOLD analysis project Ga0302208, IMG submission 194577) | Peat permafrost microbial communities from Stordalen Mire near Abisko, Sweden - II_Fen_E2_3 | ecosystem: Environmental > Terrestrial > Soil > Wetlands > Permafrost | place: Sweden: Abisko...
CTTCAAAAAATTAATTCTGTTATTTTATTTTGAATTACCGTTTTTTTTGACAAATAGCGAATCATCATATTTTCTTTTTATATTTGTATTCCGAATGCATCTCAAACTCTGAATGGTTTTGAATCGGTTTTGGATTGTTTTTGGATCCGTAGCTATTCTGATATATCAATCACTTAACATTCACTTATTCGCCCTATATATGCCATATATCTTTAAAGATATATGGCATATATTTTGGAAATGAATGAATGTAATCTGGTTACCAAAACCAATCCAAAACCATTCCAAAACCAAACGAACAATGACAGCAAAATGGTTCATACGCAATATTCTTTCGAATCAGAATCAAAAGTAGTTGAAATCTGAAAAAATCAAAATAATGAGTTTTATTCTGCTAATTAGTATTTTTGAAGTAAGAGCCTTTGCCGTTAATCATTTCAATATTAGAATCCAGTGAATTTCAATTATGACAGAAGTGTACTTTTATTATAAAGATAACTTCAAAAGCATTTGGGTCACAATAGACAATATCCTGTTTATTATTTACTCAGCTGTTTGTTTCATTACTATCTATCATATAAATAAAGGAGTAGTAGTTCATATGTTCTATTTCAATCCTTAATCTTCCCGATTTTTTCTATCCAATTCATTCAGACTTCACTATTTAATAATTGCATCATCCGGAGAGTTCAAAAACAAACAATTTTTATTCGAATTGAATCTCAATTGTGAAAAATAGTTCTATATTTGCATGTAAATCGAATGAATATTCTATTTTCAGTTCAATAAATGGTCCCAATTTAGATTAACCATTCAAGTCACTCAAAATCACCGAAAATCTGAATGTTCTATTAAACCTACTATATCATGCAGAAAGAAATATCACATCTGCTCTTTCGTTATGGTGAAGACACCATGACCATCGGAATAGCCCTGAATTTAGCCCGGGGGATCAATAAAGGAATTGTTACCGAAGCAGTCCGGTTAAAAGTTCAAAAGAATCGTGATGTGGTTGAAAGCATTGTACACAAACAAAAAATTGTTTACGGCATCAACACAGGCTTCGGACCGTTATGCACCACGTTAATAGGCGAAGATGACACAAAAAAACTTCAGTACAACCTGCTAATGAGCCACAGTGTCGGGGTCGGAAATTCAATCGACAAAGAGATTGCCTGCCTGATGATGATCTTAAAAGTTCATGCTCTATGCAAAGGATATTCGGGTATTGCGGTAGAAACCATCGAACGGATACTCTGGCATATAGAAAACGATATTATTCCATGCGTCCCTGAACAAGGATCGGTAGGGGCTTCCGGCGATCTGGCACCCCTCGCCCACCTGTTTCTGCCTCTTATCGGCCTGGGAAAAGTAATTTACCACAATCAGGTGAAACCAATGTCAGAAGTATTGGAACTACTAAAGATGGAACCTGTGAACCTGGGTCCTAAAGAAGGATTGGCACTGATTAACGGAACTCAGTTCATGAGTGCGCATGCTGTTGTTTTACTTGAAAAAATGCAGAACTGCCTCGATCATGCCGACATCATAGCTGCTATCAATCACGAAGCTATGATGGGATCTGTCAAATGTTTTGATAAAGAACTTCAGAATCTGCGCCCCTACTCCGGCAGCATCTATGTAGCCCGTCGAATGCGGGAACTGCTAAAGCATTCTGAAATCGTTGTTTCCCATAAAAACTGCCTTCGTGTCCAGGATCCGTATTCGTTGCGATGCATTCCTCAGGTTCATGGGGCATCCCGCAACGCATGGCTTCATCTGAAAGAAACGATCCTGATTGAAATAAATTCGGTTACCGACAATCCCATTATCTTTTCGGAAGATAAAACCATTAGTGGAGGCCTTTTTCATGGTCAGCCGATTGCCATGCCCATCGATTATGCCGGATTGGCTGCAGCCGAACTGGGCAATATCTCCGATCGCCGCATTTATCTGTCCATGATGGAAAGCGTACCCGGATTACCGAAGCTGCTGATGAAACATACCGGACTGAATTCAGGGTTTATGATCCTGCAATATACTACAGCAGCACTTGTAAGCGAAAACAAGACACTTTGCTTTCCTGCCAGTGCCGATAGCATTCCTACTTCACTCGGTCAGGAGGATCATGTAAGCATGGGCTCAATCGGCGTACGTAAGAGTCTTCGGATAGTTGACAATCTTGAAAAGATTCTGGCTATCGAGTTGCTTACAGCCGCTCAGGGATTTGATTTCAGGAAACCGTTAAAATCAGGGATACTGATCGAAGAGACACATAGTCTGATCCGCGAACACATCACCTTTGCAGAAACCGACCGCGTATTTTCTGATGACATTGAAAAAGCCATTGCACTTATACAATCAAAAGAACTTATCAAAAATATTCATCTCGTAGCTATTAAACATCACATCGCATTTAAAAACGAAGATCATGAATTATTCGGAATTTATTGAAACCTACGCATCACATCCCCATTACAAAGCCCCAACCGGAAATATACTGCATGCCAAATCGTGGCAGACCGAAGCTCCGTTACGAATGTTATTGAACAACCTCGATGCAGAAGTTGCTGAAGATCCCGCAAACCTGATCGTATACGGCGGTACCGGACAAGCGGCAAGGAATCCCGAAGCGGTAAGGGAAATTATCCGCATCCTGCTTGAAATGGACGAATATCACTCTCTTTTGATCCAATCTGGGAAACCCATTGGTCTGGTTCGCTCCCACCCTCAGGCACCCAGGGTACTGATTGCAAACAGTAACCTGGTACCCGCATGGGCTACGTGGGAACATTTCGAGGAATTAAAAGCAAGGGGGTTAATGATGTATGGTCAAATGACAGCAGGCAGCTGGATCTACATCGGTTCACAAGGTATTCTTCAGGGCACTTTCGAAACATTTGTCGAATGCGGACGGAAATATTTTAACGGAGATCTTACCCATTGTTTAATAGTCTCCGGCGGAATTGGCGGAATGAGCGGTGCTCAGCCATTGGCTGCAACCATGGCAGGTGCTATATTTCTTGGCGTAGACATTGACCCCAAACGTATAAAAAAACGGTTGGATACCCGTTATCTGGATAGAATGACTGACAATTATGAAGAAGCATGCCGTTGGATACTTGAAGCCAAAGAAAAAGGTCAACCTTTATCAGTTGGATTAGTGGGTGATATTGGTGATGTGCTCGAAAAGCTGTTGAAAGATAGAATCATTCCGGATATTCTTACCGATCAGACATCTGCTCATGATCCCCTGAACGGCTACGTGCCGAATGGAATGTCACTGGAGGCAGCACTTGAATTAAGAAAAAGCAACCCTGTTTCCTATAAAGAACTCTCCCTGAAAAGCATGGCACGTCATGTAGGCTTTATGCTCAAATTGCAAAAACTTGGCAGCATTACTTTCGACTATGGCAATAATTTGCGTGAATTTGCCCGTCAGGGTGGTGAAGAACATGCATTTGACTACGATGGATTTGTCCCTGAATTTATACGTCCTTTGTTCTGTGATGGCAAAGGTCCGTTTCGTTGGGTGGCACTTTCGGGTGATCCGGAAGACATTTACACTACCGACCGCGCCTTAATGGAATTATTCCCCGAAAACGAACATTTAATAAAATGGCTTACCGAAGCCGAACAAAAAGTAGCATTTCAGGGTTTACCCAGTAGAATATGCTGGTTGGGAATGGGTGAACGAGAAAAGGCAGGCCTAATGTTTAATCAACTGGTGAAAGAAGGCAAACTGAAAGCTCCTATCGTTATTGGACGCGATCATCTTGATTGCGGGTCGGTAGCATCACCCAACCGGGAAACCGAGGGTATGCTTGATGGTACAGATGCTGTTTCCGATTGGCCGTTACTCAACCTGATGGCAAATACAGGTGGTGGAGCCACATGGGTCTCTTTTCATCATGGCGGTGGTGTTGGCATCGGGTATTCACAACATGCCGGAATGGTAGTAATTGCTGATGGTACCGAGCGTGCAGCCGAATGTATTAGCCGGGTGCTGTATAATGATCCGGCCATGGGTATTTACCGCCATGCCGATGCAGGGTATGAAACCGCAATTGAAAACAGGAAACGGTTCGGTATGAATTTCTGATTATGTTACTGGTTGATTGGTGGATTGGTTAATTGGTGGATTGGTTGATTGGTTAATTGGTTAATTGGTTGATTGGTTGATTGGTTGATTGGTTGTCATAGTTATCGGGAGGTTAATTTATTGAATAGAGATGAGTTAATCGAAACTTTCAATCTACTGGAATTCTTAAATAGTAAATAGTAAATGAATAAATAGTAAATAAATTAATGAAACTAACCGGTCCCTTTAAACAATTGCTTACCATGGATAAAATGCCCGAAAAAGGCCCTTTATCCGATGATCAACTGGAAATCATTCCGGATGCAGGGATTCTGCATGGAGAAGGGAAGATTATTGCCATTGGAAATTTCAACCAGCTTAAAGAAAAATTTAATTCCACGAACATCGAATGGATAGAAGGTGATTATGTGGCTTTGCCGGGCATGATCGATGTACACACCCATATCTGTTGGTCAGGATCGCGTGCGGGAGATTATGCATTGCGTCAGTCAGGAAAAAGCTACCTGGAGATTGCAGCTATGGGCGGTGGAATATGGGATACTGTTTTAAAAACCCGCGAAGCAACTCTCGAAGAACTGGCTGAAGAAGTTGAACAACGTGCAAATAAATTACTCAAACTGGGCGTCACCACCATCGAAGTAAAAAGCGGGTATGGACTTTCTGTTGAATTTGAACTGAAGATTCTGGAAGCAATTGCCCTGGCAAATAAAAGATGCCTGGCCGAATTAGTTCCTACCTGCCTGGCAGCGCATATACTGCCAAAAGATTTCAAAGGAAACGAAACAGAATACCTAGAATATTTAATTGAAAAACTACTTCCCGAAGTAAAGAAATTAAAACTGTCAGATAGAGTGGATATTTTCGTTGAAAAAAGTGCTTTTTCAACGAATGCTGCAAAAACATATTTGTCCAAAGCAAAAGAAATGGGGTTTGATATTGTACTTCATGGCGATCAGTTCAGTATAGGTGCAGCAGCCCTGGCTCTCGAAATAAATGCAGTCAGTATCGATCACCTCGAGGCAGCCAACGATCAGGAAATCTCCTTACTCTCAAAAGGAGATGTGATACCGGTAATACTTCCCGGAGCCTCCATCGGTTTGGGCGATCCCTTTGCTCCTGCCCGTAAACTGCTCGATGCAGGAACTTCTATGGTAATTGCTTCCGACTGGAATCCGGGTTCGGCACCCATGGGAAACTTATTGGTGGAAGCTGCCATATTAGGAACAATGGAGAAACTGACCATATCGGAAGTCTGGGCAGCACTCACCTGCCGCGCCGCCTGTGCTATTCGTAAAAGAGATCGGGGCATTCTTAAAACTGGTTATTTAGCAGATGTCATAGCTTTCAAAACAAATGATTATAAAGAAATTTTGTACCGGCAGGGTCAATTGAATGCCGGAATGATTTGGAAAAATGGAGAAATAGTAATATGATGTGATGATGTGGTGATTTGTTGATGTGATAATGTGGTGATGTGATGATTTGTTGATGTGATGATGTGATGATGTGGTGATGGGATAATGTAGTGATGTGATGATGTAATGATGTGATGATGTGGTGATGTGATGATGTGGTGATGTAATGATTTGGTGATGAGGTGATGTGGTGATGTGGTTGAGTAAAAAGAAAATTAAAAAATTACTATCAAATTGAAACTCAACATTGAAATAAGGAAATAAAGTTTAGAAATAGAGAAGATTCTTTTCTACTGAAGTTGACAAACAGAATTATGAATTTATTCTTTAAAAACCTTATTTTCAAGTATTAAACCTTAGTAGAAAACCAATCACCCACAAAGCTCAACCTTATTTAATAAACAACTTAACTTTCAAATCGTAAGTAATTTATTCAACTTTATTCATTTTTACACAGCTTCTAATGATTTGATGTGGTGATGTAGTTATGTGATAATGTGGTGATGTGATGATGTGATGATGTAATGATGTGATGATGTGGTGATGTGATGATGTGGTGATGTGGTGATGTGATGATGTGGTGATGTGGTGATGTGGTTGAGTAAAAAGAAAATTAAAAAAATTACTATCAAATTGAAAACCAACATTGAAATAAAGAAATAAAGTTTAGTAATAGAGAGAATTCTTTTTTACTTTGGTTGACAAATAGAAATAAGGTTTTATTCTTTAAAAACCTTATTTTCAAGTATTAAACCTTAGTAGAAAACCAATCACCCACAAAGTTCAACCTTATTTAATAAACAACTTAACTTTCAAATCGTAAGTAATTTATTCAACTTTATTCATTTTTACACAGCTTCTAATGATTTGATGTGGTGATGTAGTTATGTGATAATGTGGTGATGTGGTGATGTGGTGATGTATAATTCTACTGCTGATGGAAGATAATCGAATGGTTGTATGATTTTGCAATTTAGAAACAGTATCTTCATAGGTTGAATCGCACAATTAAACTGAATGAATCTATTTAGTTCACAAAATCAAAATAAATATATAAGTTACCGGTTAATAAAACAGTAAACATAAAAAGCATATGAACAGGATTATAGAATGTGTTCCGAATTTTAGCGAAGGGAATAATACGGATATTATCAATCAGATTGCCAATGCCATCAAATCTGTGGAAGGCGTTCAGCTCATTGACATTGACCCTGGGAAAGCAACCAACCGCACTGTGATGACCTTTGTCGGCCCACCGGAAGAAGTCTGTGAAGCAGCATTCCGTGCTGTAAAGAAAGCCTCTGAACTGATCGACATGAGCAAGCACAAGGGGGAACATCCTCGTTTTGGTGCCACCGATGTGCTTCCATTGATTCCGGTAAAAGGGATTACCATGGAAGAAACTGTAGAATATGCCCGCAAGCTTGGAAAACGTATTGGTGACGAAATGGGAATTCCAATTTATTTTTATGAATTTGCTGCTACCGAAGAAAAACGACGGAACCTTGCCAGTTGCCGTGCCGGTGAATACGAAGGACTACAGCAAAAGATAGCCGACCCGGCATGGAAACCTGATTTTGGAACTTCTGAATATACTGAAGTGGTGCATAAATCGGGAGCAATAGCCCTGAGTGCCCGCAATTTTCTGATAGCCTACAATGTAAACCTGAATACCACCTCTACCCGTTGGGCTAACTCAATTGCCTACGATATCCGTGAAAAAGGAAGGGTAAAAAGGGAAGGGAATCCATTGACCGGTAAAATTGTCAAAGATGTACACGGAAATAAAGTATATACTCCCGGACTTTTAAAAGGAGTTAAAGGAATCGGCTGGTACATTGAAGAATATGGCATTGCCCAACTATCGTTCAACATCACTGATATTACGGTGGTATCCATGCATCAGGTATTTGAGGTTGCCTGTGAACGGGCTGCCCTGCGTGGAATCCGGGTAACAGGTTCCGAACTGGTGGGAGTTATTCCGCTAAAGGAAATGCTGGATGCCGGCAAGTACTTCCTGCGCAAACAAAAAAGGTCAACCGGCATATCCGATGAAGAGATTCTTAAAATTGCCGTCAAGTCGCTGGGTCTCGATGAACTGGCTCCTTTCGATCCTCAAAAGAAGATCATCGAATACCTGATGGAAGATACCTCCAGGAAGAAATTGATCGATCTGAGTGTAAGACAATTCACACATGAAACTGCATCCGAATCGGCGGCACCGGGCGGGGGCTCCATATCAGCCTGCATGGGCGCCATGGGTGCTGCATTGGGATCGATGGTAGCTAACCTGTCTGCCCATAAAAAGGGATGGGAAGATCGTTGGGAAGAGTTTTCCAATTGGGCGGATAAAGGGAAAATCTGTCAGGACGAATTACTCCGTTTGGTTGACATGGACACACAGGCTTTCAATGCCATTATGGACGCATTCGGACTTCCTCAGAAGGATGAAGCGGATAAACTGAAACGTACTGAAACTATCCAGCGTGCAACGCGCAATGCCATGGAAATACCTTTCCGGGTGATGCAGGTAAGCTACGAATCGATGGAAGTACTCATGGCCATGGCCAAAACAGGAAATCCAAACTCGGTATCCGATGCCGGTGTAGGTGCTTTGGCTGCAAGATCAGCAGTATTAGGAGCTGCTCTGAACGTTCGTATCAATGCCGGAAGTCTTAATGATAAAGAATATGCCACCCAACTACTCAAAAAGGTGACTCTGTTGGAACAACTGGTCATAGATCTGGAAAGCCGGATTTTGGGGATAGTGAATGGAAAAATCTTAAGTGCTTAGTATTTATTTAATTATGAAATTGTAATAACCAATTTCATAATTAGAATTTGATAAATACTTTATTGTCAAGACTCTTATCGGATCCAAATCACTTACAAAAAAAAGAAATGAATAAAACAACAACTTTATTTTTAATTCTTATCTCTTTAAATTGTAATTCTCAAGTCTCACTTCGGGATTATTATAGTCCTAGAATTTTAGGAGATAAGAATATCTCTAAAGTTCAACAAGATATTAATAAAAATTCGTTTGAAATTAGTAGAAACACAAATTCAATTGACCCTTGTATTTTGTTCTTTCTATTTAAATTTACAGAATCAAACTTTCAAATTGCTAATCCTAATAAGCCCTACAATGTCACTGATGTTGTTGATAATACTCTTCCTGATCGCCAACTTAAAATAGTATTTAAGTCAAAAATAAGTTACTTTATAATCTACGCTCATGGTGGAGGTGCTGGATTCCACTATCATATTGCATGGTTCGAGCTTAAAAATAATAAGGTTGATGATTTTTGGATTTGTAATTCATTTAATCAATTAAACAATTTCGGAGAACTTAAGAAGTTTATTAATACATTTGATAGAACCATTATTTTAAAGAATGGTAGAAAATTTAAAACAAACTACTTATGTTTGTAATATTCTCATCGCAAAAAAGCAGCAATCCATTATTGGGTTGCTGCTTTTTATATACATTCAATCTGAATTAAGACACGTACACTTCCAGTAAAGTGACTTCACCATCAGGAGTAAGAGTCAATTCATCAATACTGGCCGGTATTAGCACCGTATCCCCTTTCGTTACGGTTGTTTTATCCCCTTCAAATTCGATGATAAAACTGCCTTCCAGGCACATATACGATACAAATGAATCAAGGGAGGCATAATGACGATCCAGGCGTTTATTGAATCGAACCATATTGGTTGTGAAATAATCACAGGTAACCAAGGGTGTTGTTTCGTTTAATACAGGCGTATAAGCAGTTTTAGGGTGTTTGGAAGCTTCAAAGTTAATTACATCCAATGCCTGTTCAGTATGCAGTTCACGTTCGTTGCCGTTATCGTCTTTGCGTTTGTAATCGTAAATACGGTACGTTATATCGCTGCTCTGCTGGATTTCGGCTACTACCACTCCTTCACCAATGGCATGTACCCGACCTGCAGGAATAAAGAATACATCACCCTTTTTAACAGGTACCTTTTGTAACAGATCTTCAACCCTGTCCGAAGCCATAGCATCCAGATAGGTTTCACGGGAACAGTCTTCAGAGAAACCAATAATCAGTTCCGATCCGGGATCAGCATCCACCACATACCACATTTCGGTTTTACCGTAAGAATTATGACGTTCGGCTGCCACTTCATCTCCCGGATGAACCTGTATGGAGAGGTTTTCGTTGGCATCAATCAATTTGAAGAGCAATGGGAACGACATTCCATATTCGTCAAAGATAGTATCTCCTATCAATTCACCCATATAGATTTCAATCAATTCAGTGAGATTATTTCCTTTCAGGAAACCATTGGTCACAACTGATTCATCGCCTTCATAACCGGATAATTCCCAACTTTCGCCCAATTTATCTGTTTCTGCA
>Ga0302208_10001488_pt1 | contig 9906 bp, 3 predicted proteins | sample II_Fen_E2_3_FD_194577 | JGI IMG/M metagenome (GOLD analysis project Ga0302208, IMG submission 194577) | Peat permafrost microbial communities from Stordalen Mire near Abisko, Sweden - II_Fen_E2_3 | ecosystem: Environmental > Terrestrial > Soil > Wetlands > Permafrost | place: Sweden: Abisko...
AATGGTACATTCTCAACTTCTGTAGGTACTGCATCAGAGAGTTTGAAAATCGAGAACTCACGTATAGCCGCCCAATCGACTGTTGATCCTGTAACCGTGATGCGGACATATCTGAAGTTTCCGTTCACCGTATCCTTCATTAAGTATCCAACACCACCATCTGTGTGATTGGCTAATGTCGACCAGTTGATGTTATCCACCGACCCTTCAATTTTATATTTCCATTGCTCATTGGCAAAAAACTTTGTCTGGATTGATGACAGCTCTGTGTTGACTCCTAAATCGACGGATAGCCATTGTGGAAATGTACCGTTTCCTGCACACCAGTATGTCCGTGGGCTATTGTCAACTGCCTGTATCCCTGTAAAACCTGTTGCACTCGATGTAGAAACAGCAGCCGTTTTATTTAACGACACTGGTAATTCTTCACCTAATGGCAGGATAGATTTTGCATTGGCATACTCTACCAATAAAATCCAGTCTTTGTTATCTGGTTTTTGAGGAATTGTATAAACGCCTCCCAATGAACTGACAGCATCAGAAATGAGTAGACTTTTCCCTGTTGCAGGATCAAACCAGCGGGCACTGTATGTTTTTGTATCTGTCAAATTCTTCAATGTACCTGTCGTTCTGGAGGTATTATAGAAATAAACGACATATCTTTCGGCATCGGGTGTCGAGGTTAAGATCGAAGTTTCAGGGTTTACAAATGAACACCAAAGTGGGTCGGAAAAACGGGGCACTAATTTTTCCCAGGCGAATGAAGTGTAGAATTGTTTCATGTATTTCATATAGGTCGATCCCGGGGCATCAACTCCTACATACCATGGATATTTACTATAACTATCCCAACCTGCGATTTTAGTATCCCATTTCATGGCCCATATACCGGAGACGCCGTAGGTAAATCCCAAACTGCCACATTGTATCGATTTATAAGCAGCTACCCTTTCATCAACAGCATCGTTCAGTCCACCGCAGTCGACATCTTCGTATTTTGCTTCAGCTTCTAAAAAAGGCTGAGTGGGTAAATAATTCCAGAACCCTTTATAGAATGCCTGATCGCGATATGTCCTTGTAGTACCGTGTCCGCCCTGGACTGCAAACCAGGTATGCCAGGTTTCCTGTCCCCAGGTATAATTTTCATTGACAGCCAAATGACCGGTTAACGGGTGTTTATAACTATCGTAGGAGTCAATTGTTTTGGCTACTTCTTTCCAGATGACCTGTTCCTCCGGTTTGATGTCTACTTCCTGACCCGTGATCCAAACGATCGGATAGGCACCATATCGTGCAACCATATATTTGGCGAGCAGTTTCATGCCCGATAGTCCAACACTTTCCGTACTGAGCCAGTGAACTCCGCATCCTAAGGCTACTACGAAACCGTTGTCGGCAAGATAGGCCATTTTAGGATCAAAGTATTTTTGAAAGGCAACCGGATCGAGTCGGGTATATTTTGTGGACCACCAGTTAGCAACATGCACATTTCCCCCTCCGTCATTAACTCCAGCATCAGGGTAAGTCTGGTAAACGGTAAATCCTTTTGCAACTCTGTCTTTTACCTCGTGTTTGAACTGGCTTCCACAGTTATCTCCATAATTGCATTCCCCGTCCCGTTCATAATCCGACATTTGCCAATGGGTATCTCCAAGCCAGAAAAACGACGTTTCATCGTTATACACCATGTAGCGTTTGTTGGATGATACTTTCAAAAAACCCTTTTTATAAATTGGTAAATCACCTGTATAAGCACCTGCCTGAACTTGACCTGACTGACCATGAAGACCTGTGTTGGTCATATCACTGCAGGTTGTCGAATAGGTCCAGGTCCCGACAAGTGTCGGTGCAAAACGTATTCTCCAGGTAGATCCACCATCCCAGAATGCCGGACGGGTTATTACTTCCCCATTTGGTCCCGTAAAAGTTGCGGTAAGATCAACATCCTGAAAAGGGTCGGTATAGGAGATTGTACTTGTTAATGAAATTTCTGCTACGCGCCATTGCTCCGCCGTATAATCAACTGCAAACACATTGGCAAAAGATAACAGGAGTAATAGTGCTACAAATAAAACTCTGAATTTTTTACTTGTCATAGAGCCTGAAGATTTTATAAATGTTGTTTTCATCATTATTTTTTTTATTGAGAGGAATGGCAATATGGAAGATTGATTCAACAAAGAATGTCTTTCAATAAATCTTACTTATGTCTGTTTCCGAATTCCCCTCTCAAATTGAGAGGGGATTGAATGATATCGGAATGTGAGAAACATAGAATTAAATGTTCTTATTATCTGACTATTACTTTCTCAACAGCATTACCTGATTTTACGATATAAACCCCTTTAGTCAAAGTAATAACTTCTTCAGAATCGATAATACAATGTTTAATCTGAATACCAGAAAGATTATAAATTAATACCGTAGTTGCTTTGTCTGTAACAATACGAATTCCATTTTCAACATACATGATTTTCAAAGTATTCAACAATGTCTGTGCTAATGCAGATATAACATTAGGAGCAGGTATAAATTCATACAGGAACCTGACAGGAGATGTCGTTTCATAATTCATGGTAACTGTTTCGCCACTCACTATAGCTGAAATATTTAATGGACTATTCAATCCCACATCATTTAACCCATAAGCAGAACCATCATAGTAGACAGAAAAGTTATGATAGATTCCTTCATCTCCCATTTGTGTATCGGCTGTATTTTTATCTCTAAAATAGCCGACTTCATCCAGGTGACCGACAACTGAAGCGTTTTCTTCCGTCCAATCGGTACTTCCATCGATCCCGGAAACAAATGAATAACGCAACGGATCTGTAAATCCTGAATTCAGGTTAAATTGGATGTTCCATTTTTGACAATTCTGTACCTGAGCATTACGGAGTTGCTGATAGGTCGTCCTGTTTGAAGGGGTATTCCCTTTTGCCGAAGGAGCCGTAAGGTATAAATCGGTTCCTTTAAGCCGGATATTATACAACCCTGAAACAAGTTTATACTCTGTGGTCGCATTATCAGCAACTATGACCCACGATTTATAACTGCTTTTAAATGTTGAGTAGGCAGTACTCAATTTTGCTAATTGTGCATTTATATCAACCTGTTTTGCACCCGGTTGATTTAATACAAAACTTTTAGCTACATTAATGGCATTTTGGAATAAAGTGACAGCAGCTGCAGGATACGTTCCAAGAGTCGTGCCCGTTACTGCTGATCCTATCAAAGTTTCTGAGGCAGTAATACTTGTATTCAGGTACGAAAAATCCGTTCCAACTAAATAGTTATCAAAATAAAAACCGGATGCATTTGCCTCGGTAGGGGTGAATGCAACACCGTTGTTATTTCCCATAACCTGTAATTTAGTCCATACACAAAACGGGTCACCCCATAAAGTACAAATCTGGTTAAATGCAATTGTATCTCCGGCATGCAGGTTAACAAAGAAGTCAGATGCAAGAAGGCTTTTATCCGTATAGCTTTTACCGAAATTCATATTCACAACAGCTGTTCCATCTTTTGCTTTGAACTGGTAAAGAGTAGATCCGGCAGTGGATAATCCCCTGCTACTCTGATACTGAAAAACCGCACTTACTTTGTAAATGGCAGCAGCGGGTGCAACAAAGAAAGTCACCGGTGAGAAATCAGCATTACTTTGATAAGACTGTCCTTCAAAAACTATAGGACAACCACCATTCAACGGTGACCATTGCGTTCCACCCCAGGTAGTATTAGCATCTGTGTAGATGAAGAATTTTTGAGTTGCAGTTTCATAGTTTCCGAATTTCCAGGGTGATGCTACTTGACCGTGATAAATAGCTTTTTCTGCCGTTGGTAAATCCATAGTTGCAGTGACAAGTAAGGCAGCATCGGCATCGGCATCATGATAGGGTTGCAGTTTATAATTATCGGCTGCCAACAATATATTAAAATTGACAGAAATCAGCATCAGAAATGCCAATAAGAAGTTTGTTTTTTTCATAAAATATTTTTTTAAAAAATAGGTTGACCAGAATCAGGTAATAGAAAACAAGTAATTAACAATTGCCGGAACTCTGTATAAGTAAGCATTTACAAAGTAACAAACAGTTTATTAAGTATTCAGATTACTTATCATTCATGCAATTCTAAAAGGCGGAAACCCTGATTCTGGAATAAAAACTGTACTAAAAGTACAAGTTGATTTTGAAAACCAACGCCAATTCTTTTAACTAAAGTTTAAATTGACGTTGGTTTCAAAACTATGAATGTGTTTAAATTAATAGACTATTCTTTAATCATTTCTTTTGAATATTCTTTCCCATTACCATACAGTTTAATAATATAAATACCTTTAGTAAGTTGTTCTACCGATATCCGGTTGTTATTTTCATCAATGAGTTGTGAAATCATCAACTGGCCTGTTGTATTATATATTTTCACAACTGATTTATCAGTTGCATTTACAGTCAGAACATTCTTTACCGGATTGGGAAACATTTCAAGGTTGTTTGCAGGTAAATTGTTTGAAACGTCATTTAATCCTGTTTCCAGGTTGCCCTGAGTTGTTACTGTAAAATTGTCAAAATGGGCATGAACATTGCACGAACGCAAACCGACTTTACCAGTGATAAAAGGAGCCGGATCTGTAAAATCAATCTTAGGGGTGATCATATCGGTAACATAGACTTTTATATTTGCCCCCGCAGTTACTACCTTTATGTGATAAGCAGTATTAAGCGAATAGGAGCCAGGTGCTGAAGCCAATTGTGCCCAGCCATAGTTTTGCTTTCCAAGGGTGACGGACGTATTTCCCACGCCTACAAAATATCCCTGAAGGAAATCTGTACCCAGTGATGAATTATCATCTGCTCCTCCCTGTGCCGGGTTGGTGACCCGGAAAAGTATCCCTGCATTCATGGCATTTATATACGTTACATCCGCTTCAACGGTATAATCGGTCCAACCGGTATTGCCCATACATTTTTTGCCAAACCCATTTATGTTTGCCTGTCCGGATTCAATGGTCCAGGCCCCATCACTATAGTTCCAGTCGGGACTGTAACTTGTATCAAAATGATCGGTTTTAGTGACTATTTCATTTTCGCCATGTTTAAACTGCATTTCATAAAGGTTAAAGTCACCGGCAATGGTTTCTACTTTTAATGTCTGATTGCCCGAAGTTAAGTTCAGTCCATGAATTGTAAGGGTTCGCCAGGTAGTTAATCCTCCAGTGGCAGGAAGGTTAATCACTCCTGTTACTTCGGTAGTACCCTGCCAGATCTTAATCTGAGAAGTGCTACTTGTTGTGGCATACCTGATTCCGACATTATAAACACCATCAGATTGAACATTTACATTGTATTTATACCATTCACCGGTTTGGTTACTGCTGATATGAAATCCACCTTCTGAATTTGAACTGATGTCAACACTATCGTTCCGAATGTATTGTCCACCGGCATTTCCAGGAGTAAGGTCATGATAGCCCACACCTTCGCCACCTGTATTATAATGAACGGCGGCAATATTACCCGGTATAGGTTTATACGTATCGAAAATCCCTGATCCGTTAACTTTGTTGCTAAGAGCAATGTATGAAAAGTTTCCGGTGCTCCAGCTGGTCATATACCCCACTTGCCCTCCCGGAAGATTGCTTGTCAGGGAAGCTCTTTGCAGTCCATCAACATAAAACTTATAGCTTGAATTTTCTTTCTCAATTCGTATGCTGTGCCACACTGTTGAATTAAAACCTGCAGGCAGGTTGAAATATTGGGAGGTTCCCCAAATGTTGTCCATTAAAAAATTTATTTCCAACTGATTGGTAAAACTGTGGAATACCGCTACCCCATAGTTTTGTTCGTCGCTGTAACTGAAAACAGCTCCTGTTTTTGCTGAATTGTTTTGTCTGGCTGATTCCCTGATTGTAAACTCAGCGGTATAATTAGAGGCTGTTATTGTAGAAAAGATTGCTTTATGTGGGGTTTCTGAGATTTCATTCATCACGTCCTGAACCATCAGTTCCTGATTGCTCATTCCCCAATTGCCACCATTAGGCATTGTCCAGTTTGTCCCAATATCGGTTCTGTTTAAATAGTCCGTAGTGGCAAGTTGAGGAGCCTGTTGAGCCCAGTAGGTTGGCCCAAGGATGAGTAGCTTATCCCCGTTCCAGGCCATGCGATCAATATCAAAAAATCTGGTTGGACTTCCACCGATATTGGCTGTAAGATTATGATAACAAAAATAGTAAGTATCCAGGTCCGGACCGATAAAAGCTGTTCCATGTCCGGGTCCTACAAGAGGGCCTTCACTACTGACCAAAACAGGATTCTGAGCAGCCTGAGGTGTATACTTTTTTATTGGTCCTATTATATTTTTTGCATAATCTGTCCTATAACCCGGGGATAATACGTGGTTACCGGTGTACAACAAGTAGTAGGTACCGTTTCTTTTGATTACACTGGGTCCTTCCGTCCATTGACCATTCATTTGTGTGTTTAAATTCACATCTGCACCGATCGATGTCGGTGTAGGCATAGCACATCCGAGGACACCTGAACCATCGGCATGGTAGAAATACCAGCTTGCATCATCATCTATAAAAACATCCCCATCAATTACCTTTCCCAAATTACCCGTAACGGCTTTAAAGGGACCTGTCGGGCTGCTACTCGTTAAGACATAATGTCCGCCACCATACGGAGATGTATACATATAAAACACTCCGTTCCAGTACTTCACTTCCGGGGCATAGGCTCCCTTAATAACAGGATCAACTGAGCAGATAATAGCACCCGACCAGTTAATCAAATCTTTGGATGTATAACACCTTAATCTCTGCACTTCATCATTGCTCGAATATAAATAATAAGTACCATTGTACTTTAATATATAGGGGTCGCCAAGATCGAGTTTAAAAGGATTAGTCCATGTTTGGGCAAAGGAGGCCGAAGCGATGGTAACAAAAATGATCACCAGTAATTTTTTCATGTTTCAGTAATTTAGTTATAAAAAATCTATTTTGAAATTTTCAAGTTATCAAACGAATTAAAACGTGAATTTCATTCAATAAACAACATGTATTTTTATTTGTAATTTTATTTGACTGTTTTTAATCTATTTAATCCCGGATTGAAAAGAATCATTTTTGAGATAAGTGATTTTTCTTATTTGGAATAAAAGCGACCACGTCAATTAGCAAACTTTTTGAATTTATCCTGACGTTTATATTGGAGAGGAGGAATTGATTGAGAAGCTTGTGCCAATTAAGAAGGTTTTTAACAGAGTGTTTTTAATCATTTTTTCCGAATTCCCCTCTCAAATTGAGAGGGGATTGACTATTTTCGGAATATAAGAAACACTTAAATATAGTGTGTCAATTATTTAACTATTACTTTTTGAATTGCAGTTCCTGATTTTACGATATAAGCTCCCCTGGCAAGTGAAATAACTGCTTCAGAATTGACAATGCAATTCTGAATTATCATCCCGGCAAGATTATAAACAGATACAGGTGCTACTTTGTCTAATGTGATACGTATACCATTTTCAATGTTCATAATCTTCATATTATTCATAGCTGTTTGATTCATGCCGGTAGGTACTGCATAATGGTCATAATATAAACCCGATGACGTTGCATCAGCTGCTGTAAAAGCAACTCCACCATTATCTCTCATCACCTGCAATTTTGTCCATTGACAAAATGGGTCACCCCAGACTGTTGCTGTCTGGTTAAATGCAATCGTGTCTCCGGCATGCAAATTAACATAGAAATCAGATGCATGTGTTCGGTCAGCAACAGTATAATTTTTGCCGAAATTCATATTTACAACAGGTGTTCCATCATTTGCTTTAAACTGGAAGAAATCAGACCCCTGAGTGTCTCCATTTCCACTCTGATATTCAATAATCGTATTTACTTTGTAGATGGCAGCAACCGGAGCGATAAAGAAAAATACCGGTGAAAAAGCAGCATTATTTACAAAAGAATGTCCATCCCAAACAATTGGAGATGTATTGTTTAGGGATACCCATTGTTTAGCCTCTTGCCAATTAGAGGTAGCAGTTGTATAGATTACGAATTTTTGAGTTTCAGTTTCATATTGTCCGAATTTCCAGTTAGAGGCAACCTCATTATGTACAATTGCTTTTTGAGCAGTTTGTGTATCACCATAAGTTGCTGCTGCTACTAATAAATTTGCATCAGAAACTATATCTCCATAAGGATAGAGTCTGTAATTATTTAATCCGACATAACTATTTGCAAATGTTGTATAAGCCGAACTCAATGTCGCTAACTGTGCATTAATTTCAAGTTGCGTGGCAGCGGATTGATTTAACACAAACCCTTTTGCAGCATCAATTGCATTTTGAAATGATGTGATGGCACCTGCAAGGTAGGTACCTATTTTATTGTTGCGTGATCCAAACAGGGTTTCTGAGTCAGTAATCTTTGCATTCAAAAATGAGAAATCAGTGACTACAACATAGTTGTCAAAATAAAAACCCGATGCATTTGCCTCTGAAGCTGTAAAAACAGTTCCATTGTTATCACCCATTACTTTTAATTTAGTCCATTGACAATACGGGTCACCCCAGATCGTACCGGCTTGGTTAAATGTAATCGTATCTCCCGGGAGTAAGTTTACAAAAAAATCAGTAGTAAGTGTTCTATTACTGGCAGTATAATTTCCCCCGAAATTCATATTTACAACTGATGTTCCGCCTTTTGCTTTAAACTGGAAAAGAGTTGAGCCCTTAGTGTTACCATCTGGACTAAGATAATCAAAAATCGTACTCACTTTATAAATTGCAGCTTCGGGTGCAACAAAGAAAATCACCGGTGAGAAACCATTATTGTGATTAAAAGAACGACCATCCCAAACCAACGGAGATGTACCATCATTTAGTGTTTGCCATTGAGCCCCATCTTTCCACGTTGCATTAGCAGGTGTATAGATAACGAATTTTTGAGTGGCAGTTTCATAGGTTCCGAATTTCCATGAAGTAGCCACATCATTGTGATAAATAGCTTTTTGTGCTGTTTGTGCATCACCATACGTACTTGCAGCCACCAATAAAGCGGCATCTGAATCTGCATCACCATAGGCATGCAATTTGTAATTCTTTGCAGGATAGTTATTAAAATACGAACCCGAAGCTGTGGCATCTACGGCTGTGAAAGGAGCTCCGAGATTATTTCCAAGCACCTCTAATTTAGTCCACTGACAAAATGGATCACCCCATGTTGTATAGGATTGGTTAAATGTAATTGTATCACCGGCATGTAAATTGACAAAGAAATTAGATGTTAGTTGTCTGTTATTGGCAGTATAATTTTTTCCAAAATTCATATTCACAACTGATGACCCACCTCTTGCTTTAAATTGGAAAAAAGTAAATCCCTCTGTTGCTCCATTTGGACTCTGGTATTCAAAATTCGTATTTACTTTGTAAATAGCATCAGCCGGTGCAATGAAGAAAACAACCGGTGAGAAAGCAGTATTGTTTACAAAAGAATGTCCATCCCAAACCATCGGACAGATGCCGCCTGTTTTTGCTGTTCCCCATTGTCCGCCATCCCAATAAGCACTGGCATCTGTATAGATTGAGAATTTCTGAGTTGCTGTTTCATAGGTTCCGAATTTCCAGTTTGATGCAACTTCATTGTGATAAATCGCTTTTTGAGCTTTTTGTGCATCAGTATATGTACCTGCAGTGATGAGTAAACCTGCATTTGAATCAGCATCACCATAGGGGTGCAGTTTGAAGTTGTCAGTTGCTGAAACCGAATTAAAATTTACTGAAATCAGCATCAGTAATGCAAGAAAGAAGTTGATTTTTTTCATAAATTGTCTTTTTTGGATTTATAATTAGTAGTATTAAAGAATTTAAGATCAAAAATATGTAACAACT
>Ga0302208_10001508_pt1 | contig 9804 bp, 6 predicted proteins | sample II_Fen_E2_3_FD_194577 | JGI IMG/M metagenome (GOLD analysis project Ga0302208, IMG submission 194577) | Peat permafrost microbial communities from Stordalen Mire near Abisko, Sweden - II_Fen_E2_3 | ecosystem: Environmental > Terrestrial > Soil > Wetlands > Permafrost | place: Sweden: Abisko...
GACAACCTTATTCTAATTGGTTGTAGCCCATGTCAATTTTATAGTATAATCAATACTACACGAGATAGATCTGAGAAAACACGAGATCTACTTCTTGAATTCCAGAAGTTTGTTCAATATTATAATCCAGGATATGTGCTCGTTGAAAATGTTCCTGGGATTATAACTAATAAATATAGCGTGCTGCCAGAATTCCTTTATTTTTTAGAAAATAACGACTATGTATACATTGAAAAAGGTGTCGTTAATATGAGTTATTATGGCGTTCCACAAACCAGACGTAGGTTTTCATTAATAGCCTCAAGAGTAAAACCTGTTTCACTTCCTGTGAAAGAAGATAAACAGGCTTTATTAAAGGATTTTATAGGAGTATGGAACGGTTTTGAAAAAATAGGGGCAGGACATAAAGACTTTACTAATTTCAATCATACAACAGCAGGGTTAAGTAAAATTAACATTAGAAGACTTTTAAAGACCAAAACGGACGGTGGTAATCGCCTTGATTGGAAAGATGATTCTGAACTACAGTTAAAATGCTTCATTGGAAAAGATGAAAGTTTCAAAGATACTTTTGGAAGAATGTGGTGGAAGCGCCCAGCACCGACTATAACTACAAAATTTTTTAGCATTTCAAATGGAAGATTTGTTCATCCTGACGAAAACCGTGCTATTTCATTGCGGGAAGGAGCTACTCTTCAAACATTTCCAAGAGATTATATTTTTAAAACCAATAATATTGCGACTACAGCAAGATTAATAGGAAATGCAGTGCCATGCGAATATGCAAGGCGTTTAGGAGAAACCATAAAAAACAATTAATTTATGCCACAGTTTAGAGCCAAAGCAAGAGCAATAGATTTACTAGGAAAGGGACAAATTTCAGATCTTCCAACAGCTATATCCGAATTGTGGAAAAATGGATATGATGCGTATGGGGACAAGCTAGAGGCTTATCTTTATATGGATAGTTACATGGATGTAGAACATCCATTTTTCGTTATATCTGATGATGGAAAAGGTATGTCTCGTCAAGATATTCTTGAAAAATGGATTGTGCTAGGAACAGATTCCAAAACTAGGTGTAATATTGATAAATCAGGAGAAGATACTTTATGGAAAGCTCCTCGAATTAAAATGGGCGAAAAAGGTATTGGGCGGCTATCTGTTGCATATTTAGGTAGCCCAATGTTGATGATAACAAAAAAAATTGGCTCTCCCCTTCAAGCTCTATTTATTGATTGGCGCATACTTGAAAACTATAACCAATATATAGAAGATATTAACATTCCTTTATTGTCCATTACAGAATCCTCTGATTTTGATAGGGTCTTTGATAGTCTTAAAAAAGAATTTATTAATAATTTTAAGAAAGATAAAAATAATCCTATTTATCTTGATCGCAATATTTCAGAATCAAATGTATCAGAAGAATGGTATGAACAATATTCCTTGGCAGTACAAATTATTGAAAGTGTAGACAGGATCAAATTACCTTCTTTTTTTGTAAAAGAGATGATAAGTCCATTGTGCTCTTCTTCAACCAACATCCACGGAACAAAGTTTGTTATTTTTGAGCCAGATGAACAACTAATTATATTGTCACAATCGTATCAAAAAGATATAAATAATGAGTATGAAGAGTCCATTAACGAGATAAGAAGTAGCCTCAATGGTTTGTTTAATGTATTCAAAGAGGATAATATAGCAGTTGCAACAAAGTTCATTGTTGTTACCGATGATGGTGAACGAGACCTTATCTCCAGTCGAGAGTTCTTTTCTTATTATGATTTTTCAAACTGCGATCATTTGATTGATGGTAGATTTAATGAAGATGGGCATTTCTCTGGAGTAATAAGAGTCTACAAAAAAGGTGACATTAGTCATACTTTCAGAAATTCCCGTAGACCTGGTAATACGGCTTACGGGGCATTTAATTTGAAGGTAGGCGTTATCAACGGAAATCAGAGTGAGTCTTTACTTAATGAAGAACAATTTAGTGTATATGATAAGAAGCTAAAGCTTTTCGGGGGACTATATATCTATAGAGATGGGTTTCGGGTACTGCCTTACGGGAGGACAGAGACCGACTTTCTACGATTCGAAAATAGACGTTCTAAACATGCAGGATCATACTTCTTCAGCCATAGACGAATGCTTGGATATATCGAGATTTCAAGGGCAGATAATAAGAAGTTAGTAGATAAAGCAGGACGAGAAGGCTTTATAAATAATGTTGCATATAAAGAGTTTAAAGCTGATTTAGAAGCTTTTTTTATCGACCTTGCAAAAAGATATTATGGAACAGATGCCGAGTTTGATTTTAAGGAAAGCCAGAAGACTGATATTGAAAAAGCTTCTAAAAATGCTAAAGAAGAACATGAAAAAGAGAAGGCATTAAGAAAAGAATTTGCAAAGAAACTAAAGGAGTATCCTCAATTATTAATAGAGTCAATAGACAATTATCAACGGTTGTTAAATGAACTGAATACGAAGCAACAAGAATCAAACTTGCTTTATGAAGACATTGACTCTGTTTTAAAACAAATAGAAGTTTACAAACTCAAAATTCACAAGTTGCAACTTGAAAAGCCTGTACGTTTTTCTTTAACTGAGAATCAAAGCAAGAATTTGTATAACTATCAAGAACAATATTGCATGTTCGCAGAAAAAGCGATCACAGATTCTCAAGATGTTATAAATAATGCCCGTGCAAAAATGAAAGACTTCGAACTTTTTAAAGAGTTAGAGGCTAAGTATAAACAATATAGAACCCATATATCAAATATATTCGAGGAAGCGACATCATCGTTAAATACGTCATTAAATAGATTAAAAGGAAAAATCGACGAAGAAAGATCATCTGTCTTTTTAAAAGAAATTGATGAGAAATATGAATCAATAAAACCTACGAGTATTAATCGAACTGATATTTTATTGGGCCTAACGTTGCTTGATAATATTTACAAGGATTTGATCGATAAAGCACATAAGAGAGTTTCTCCTTTTCTAGAACATCTAGATAGAATTAGTTTAGATGTCGATGAAGAAGCTTTAACAGGATATTACAAGATCAGATATGAAGAAATTGAAAAGAGATGGACTCAAACCAAAGAACTAGCACAAATGGGCATTGCAATCGAGATAATTGATCATCAGTTTAATGCTTTGTATTCTCAAGTAGCCTATGCTATTACGCAAATAAAGGATTGTCTGCCAAGTGATGAAAAGACATTTAGACTCTACCAGTCATTAAAGTCTTCTTTTGAACATTTGGAAGATAAATATAAACTAATGTCTCCATTATATCGTACGACAGGAAAAGTAAGAAAGAATATTAGTGGAAAATTTATAAAAGAATATCTAGGCTCGTTTTTTAACCGTCAATTTGATGAATTAAATATTCTTTTTGAAAGTACGTTTGATTTTGATAATGCATACTTCAATACATTTGAATCAATTCTTTTACCTGCTTTTATAAATATTATTAACAATGCTGTATATTGGCTAAAATCTGCTGTGGACAAGCAAATTATATTGGACTTTGTTGAAGATTCAAAGATCTTGATTATTAACTCAGGAGAACCCATTGAAGATTTTTATTTGGAGGATATTTTCAAACTATTTTATTCACAGAAGCCAAATGGACGCGGTATTGGACTTTATATTGCAAGAGAAACCTTGTTAGAGATAGGTTATAATTTATTTGCAGCTAATAATAAGTCAACATATAATAGATTACAAGGTGCTTGCTTTGTTATAAATGTCAAACCAACTTAAAATAATAATAATTTTAAACCGAACGAATTATGGCTAACGATACATTTCAGGAAGTAGCTCAAAATATAATTGATGAGTCGATAAAGTCTGCAGTGTTTATTGATGACGAAATTCCCAACCTTTTTAGTGGAGTGGAAGATAATACGGGGATTTGTAAAACTCTATACGAATCTTTTCAAACAAAGGGATGCTCTGTTGATTTCTTTAATTTTAAGTCTCCCAATGACATTAAAAAGAGGTTATTATTTGAAAGAAAGGATTTAGTTATTTTGGATTGGGAATTAGATTCCGTAGAACCCAAATATAAATCAACTTTAGAAATAATAGACAGTGCTGTTGAAACCGACAATCTTCATTTTGTTTGTATTTATTCTCAAAAAGGTGATGATTATTGTGATATTTTTTATAAAATATTAGCATATTACTCATGCAATAATATTGACAGTAAAGAAGATAAAATTAAGAATATTGTTAACTTTATAGAAGAAGAAGGTCTAGATGAAGATGCTATTGCTGATATTATTGAAATAATAAAAGAGGAGGCAAAAAAACGCACTTTAAATCAGATCTCTGATAGAGACTTTAAAAAAAAATTAATTGACGAGATCGGTTTAAGGTATAGAAACTTTAAAGAACTAGTTGAAAATTTATATAATCCTATTAAACCTTTTTGTAGTTTTGTTAAATTGGGTTTTGACTTAAATCAAACTGAGATTTATAGAAGTAATCCAAAAGACGTTTATATTAATTGTAAAAATAATTACCTACAAGTCAACAATACTTTCTTTTCAGTATTTAAAAAGGGAGAAACTGCTCCAGATCAACTATACAATAAGTTTTCATTAGCAATTGCATCAGCAAACGAGGCCTTTCTGACTTTTATGAGTTTGGAATTACGAAATAAACTCTTAAGTAAATCCTCGTTGATAGGAAAAGAATTAAGCAAGGTTAATGAAAGTGCTTTTTTTCATCATAAAAATACTATATCCCCAGATGAAGCTTTTGACAATTTTATTGTAGAATTGTGGGAGAATTACAATATTTCTTGGCTTTACAAGGAAAAATCAGGTTTGCTAGCAGTAATTGATAACTATTTTGATAATAAAGAAAAAAGTACTCCATCTGACGAGGATCTTGCCAAACTTAATTACTATTACAACATTGACCATACTGTTGCTACTACTAACAGAAATATTGAATATGGTGATATTTTTATGATTGAGCAAGATGGACATAATGATTCATTTTTACTATGTATTACGCCTCACTGTGACTGTTTGAGACCTAAAAAAATAAGAGGATATTATTTCTTTGTTAATGGTAAAAAAATTAAGAATAGTCGAGGTTTGGATTTAGGAGATAGCGGTTTTACTTCTTTTATCAAAAATAGTAACGGAGATTTTGTGTGTGTTGAATGGGAACTTAAACCATACACACTTTATTTCTGTGAAAATCAACGTAACATATCTAATCCAACATCAATAGTATATGGTGAAGATATTGTTGATCTTAAATATTGTTGTACATTAAAAGAGAATTATTGCCAGCGGATTACCAATCAATCTTTTTCATATCCTATCAGGGTGGGTATCTCTTTTGCTAAAAAAGAAATAGAAGACGAATGCCAGAAATTTCGAGATGGAAAATGTCAACATATAAATGAATAGTAATCTATAGAAATATTTGTACTGAAAAAAATTTACAATATAGAATAAATGTATTATATATCCTTAATTACTATGATGATATGAAATATTGGAAAGCTTATGAACGAGTTGTTGCAAAATTTATGTCTGAGGAGTATGACCCAGACGAATGGACTGTTATCCCTAATGCCCATTTAACAGGATATATAAGTAAACGTAAAAGACAAATTGATGTATTAATTGACTATAGATTTGATCATAAATTAGAAAGACGTATTATTGTTGATGCTAAAGAAAGAAAACGAGCAATAGATATTAAAGAGGTTGAATCATTCGAAGGTATGATGAGGGATATTGGTGCTCACGTGGGTATTCTTGTTTCTACGAATGGTTATACAAAAGCTGCCCAAAATCGTGCCCAACAAACTATCGGTTTAACTATAATTCAAGAAGATGAAATTGAAAAATTAAATTTAAGTGATTGGGATTATTGCTATAACTGTAGCAATGGATTAGTGCTTTGGGACTTTTATTTTGGAGTTGAATATAACAAGCTTATTTATGTTCAAGCTTCTGGGAAATGTGACGTTTGTGGTAAATTTCATATTTGGTGCTGGAGTTGTGGCGAGAAACATGTGTTAGAGGCAGAAGATACCTATCAATGCAATTGTAAAGAACCATGGTTTTGGGTTACATCAATTGAACAAGAAGAAGATGGAACCAATATGAATTATTTATTTCTAGTTTTAGGAAATGGAGAATATAAAATTATAGACAAAAAACCAATTTAAAATTTATCATTTGATCAATACATATATAATCATATTAGAATATATTGAGAATTTTTATTTATGGTATGCTTAAGGTTAAGATTCTTCGATACTTTATTATTTAGTTTCTCTTTAATAAATTGAGATGGAAAGACGTTTATGGACACGGAATGAATTTATTATGGTATTTAATTTATACTTAAAAATTCCATTTGGTAAGATACATCGAAATAATAAAGATGTAATGAAACTTGCCAAATTATTAGATCGTACACCTAATTCTATAGCCCTACGTTTGGTGAATTTTGCATCTTGTGACCCTATTCTTCAGGCTCGCGGCATAAAAGGAATGGTTGGAGGACAGAAGCAATGTCAACCTTATTTTGATGAGTTCTTTTGCAATAGAGAGAAACTATTATTTGAGAGCGAAAGTATACTTGCTAAATATCAAAAGACAACAATTGAAAAAAAATATCATAAAGAATTGGAAGATATTCCTCAAAACATTGTGGGTGAAGACAGACTGAACGAAATAAGAAAAAGAGTAAATCAGAATGTATTTCGTTCTATTGTACTTACAAACTATAATGAAAAATGCGCTCTTACTGGAATTGATCTAAAAGAATTGCTTGTTGCCAGCCATATCATTCCGTGGGCAAGTAAAATTGAAACTCGATTGAATCCAGAGAATGGTATATGCCTATCTTCTCTTTATGACAAGGCCTTCGATCAAGGGCTAATTTCATTTAGGGATGATTACACGACATTACTGTCTCTCCGCCTAAGAGGGAATATTGGCAAACAATACTATTCGGAATTTTTCAATATTATTGAGGGAAAAAAATTGATTGAGCCAGAGAAATATTATCCGAATAAGGACTTTCTTGAATATCATAGAGACGTCATATTTGATCAATGACTAGGACGAAAGAAGCGATTCATAAGAATATGGCTGCAGTCCACTCAAAGGGTACGAAACCAGAGCTGATTGTACGTAATTATTTGTGGCGGAAAGGCTTCAGATATAGACTGAACAATCCTCGCTTACCTGGTCACCCTGATCTCGTTTTAAGAAAATATCGAACCTGTATCTTTGTGAATGGATGCTTTTGGCACGGGCATAAGGGATGCACACATTATACTATACCAAAATCGAATACAGAGTTTTGGATAAACAAAATAACACGCAATCAACAACGGGATATAGAGGTTAAACATAAACTGGCACAAATGGGATGGTATTGTATTGTTATCTGGGAATGTGAACTGACTCCCCAAAAACAAGAGGTAACATTGACTTCACTTGCTTTCACACTCAATCATCTATTTTTAAAGGATCGGAAAACAGTAAGCCTCCGATAAAGTACATACAGAGTATTATCACTACCTTTATTTTCAAAAGACACTCCAATGAAAGAATCTCAAAAAATGGGATTCATTCATTGGAGTGTCTTTGTAGTATATTGGAGTTATTCTTTTTCCAGAAGTTGGGTAAAAGTCCTTTTATGTCCTTACCTAATTGCCAGATAAGGGATCGGCAAAGAGGGGATGATTATCCCTATATTGCAGAATCGCGCAATGAACCTACACCATATCAATACTCAAAATGCTTAATATTCTGACTTCGGAAATCATATACGTATTCCGGACTAAGCAGGGTCAATGTTAAACGGAATAGTTTTAGTAACGATTCCTTACAATAGCCGTATGAGGCGACCTGATTTCACCCGAATTTGAATTAGAAAAGGATGAAAATAGGTGAAAAAGCCATTAAAAAGCCATTTTTCCGGAGCAAGTTGGGTCATTTGCATCGTCATCAGCATCTGATTCCGGAGCAAGTTGGGTCACCACTATTTGGTGTTTTCGATCCGTCCTGTTTTCCGGAGCAAGTTGGGTCATTTCCTTTATGTAGCGACTTGATTTTTAGCCTTTTCCGGTTCATGTTGGGTCACTTTTTCAATATTTCAGCATACCTTTGCGTTCAAGGAACAATAAAACTCAAAGGAATCATGGCAGGTAAAACAAAAGAAATGAGTGACATTAGAAAGATTTTGCAACTTCATCAGAACGACTATTCCAATCGTAGTATAGCAAAAGTTGCTGAATGCAGCAAGAACACAGTGAATACGTATATCCAGGCAGTAGATGACCTTCATCTTGACATCAGGAAACTGCTTGCAAAGGAGGATCCGGAACTGGAGAGACTTTTCCATCAGGGCAATCCGGCATATACAGATGCCCGTATGGATGTCTTTCTCCAAGAGTTGCCCTATTACAGGGAGCAGTTGGGCAAGAAGCATGTAACCCGCCAGCTGTTGTGGGAGGAATACATGACGAGTCATCCGGACGGCTATCAGAAGTCACAGTTCTATTATCACCTGAAACAAAATCTGGTAGCCGGGAAAGGGGCCACGGCAGTCCTGTCTTTCACCTACGAGCCGGGCATCAACCTCTTCGTGGATTTTGCGGGTGACAAGCTTCATTACGTAGACCCTGATACAGGGGAGATTGTCCGGGTTGAGGTATTTGTAGCATGCCTTCCATACTCGGACTATGAGTATGCCTTATGCGTTCCGTCACAGAAATTGGAAGACTTCGTGCATTCAATCCGCATGTGTTTTGAATACATCGGCGGTGTACCGAAGATAGTGGTCAGCGACAACCTTAAAGCTGCCGTTATCAGAGCCAGCAAAACCGATCCGACTCTTAATCAGGCATTTGAGGACATGGGCAGTTTTTATGGTTTTGTGCCTCTTCCCTGCCAGCCGTATTCCCCTACACAGAAGGCATTGGTGGAAAGTGCCGTCAGGCGTATCTATCAGCGTATCTACGCAAAACTCCGCAATTGCACGTTTTTTTCTATCATAGAACTGAATAATGCCATAGAGGAACTGCTCAGGAAGCACAATCAAACCAGAATGCAAAAGCGTCCTTACAGCCGTGAGGAACGTTTCTTCTCAAATGAAAAGGACACGCTGCAGCCACTGCCGGAGGGCGAATATGAAATCAAATACTACTGCCATCCGAAAGTGCAGTACAATAATTTTGTAGAAGTCGGGCCGGACAAGCGCAACTACTCTGTTCCTTGGAAGTATATAGGGAGAAAGGCTGACGTGGTCTATACACGTTCCATTGTAAAAATCTTCATTGACGGAAATCTCGTTGCCACACATGCCAGAAGCTACACCGACTACTACATTTTTGACAAGAACCATATAGCGTCAGAAAATGCAGCTATTATGTTCCGTTCGCCAGATGACTTCTACGAACGTGCCATGCGTGTATCTGCAACATGTGAGAAATATGTGAGGTCTATGTTTGACCCTTCACGGATGAGTTGTCCTGTAGAAGTATATTATAAGACCTGCAATGGTATACTGGCTCTGAAGAATAAGGCCGATATTGACATGTACGACAAGGCATGTGAGATATGCACGGAGAACGGCATCTACACGACAAAGCGTTTTGACAAGGTTCTCAGGTCGGTCATCAGACTTCCCTCAGAAGTACAGGCAAAAGAAACTGTCTCTCCTGTTCCCACGGCACATGAAAACATGAGAGGCCCACATAAATATATCTAACATATAAACATAGAAGATGATGAACACTGA
>Ga0302208_10001516_pt1 | contig 9778 bp, 10 predicted proteins | sample II_Fen_E2_3_FD_194577 | JGI IMG/M metagenome (GOLD analysis project Ga0302208, IMG submission 194577) | Peat permafrost microbial communities from Stordalen Mire near Abisko, Sweden - II_Fen_E2_3 | ecosystem: Environmental > Terrestrial > Soil > Wetlands > Permafrost | place: Sweden: Abisko...
TCACCGTATTGGTCTTCCTTTGAGAGGTCAAAGTACGAAGAACAACGCTCGTACTCGTAAAGGTAAAAAGAAAACGGTTGCTAACAAGAAAAAAGCAACTAAATAAGGTTTAACTGTTAGTGAATTTTAGAAAAGCTAAATAATATTAGAATAATATGGCAAAGAAAACAGTTGCAGCCAAGAAGAGAGTCGTTAAAGTAGATGGTGTAGGTCAATTACATGTACACTCATCATTTAATAACATTATTGTTACTCTTACAAACAACGATGGTCAAGTTATTTCTTGGTCTTCTGCAGGTAAGATGGGATTCCGTGGCTCAAAGAAAAACACTCCTTATGCTGCTCAGATGGCTGCTCAGGATTGCTCAAAAATTGCATTGGACTTAGGTTTAAGAAAAGTAAAAGCCTACGTAAAAGGACCAGGTAACGGACGTGAATCAGCTATTCGTACTGTACATGGTGCAGGAATTGAAGTAACTGAAATTATTGATGTTACTCCACTTCCACACAACGGTTGTCGTCCTCCTAAACGTCGTAGAGTGTAATTCTTAGAAGGGTTTCCTCGGTAGTCGAATTGGTGAACTAAAGAAAAAGATTGCATTTAAACCTCTCTGCAATCGCGGCTGTAAAAAGTTTCGACCCATTTGTGTACGTGGAACACATAAATAATTTTAAATTTAAATAATAAAAAATGGCAAGATATATTGGACCAAAGTCAAGAATAGCTCGTAAATTCGGTGAAGCTATTTTCGGACCAGATAAGGTGTTGGCTAAAAAGAATTATCCTCCAGGACAACATGGTCAGGGACGTCGTAAAAAAACTTCGGAATACGGTATTCAGTTACGTGAAAAACAAAAAGCCAAATATACTTATGGTGTATTGGAAAAACAATTCCGTAACATGTACGAGAAAGCTCAACGTACCAAAGGTGTTACCGGTGAAGTATTGTTGCAATTACTGGAATCAAGATTAGACAACATCGTTTATCGTTTAGGATTTGCTCCTACACGTTCAGGTGCACGTCAGTTGGTTAGCCACAAACACATTACCGTTGATGGTAAAGTGGTAAATATTGCTTCTTATCATGTACGTGCCGGTCAGGTTATTGCTGTACGTGAAAAAGATAAATCTATGGAAGTTATAGCTGCTTCTCTAAATGGATTTAATCACAGCAAATATCCTTGGATTGAATGGAATGCTGCTTCTTTATCAGGTGTTTATTTACATATCCCTGAACGTGAAGATATTCCGGAAAATATCAAAGAACAATTAATCGTTGAGTTGTACTCTAAATAATAAGTGAAACCATGGCTATATTAGCATTTCAAAAGCCTGAAAAGGTAATCATGTTGGAAGCTGACGCTTTTCAAGGAAAGTTTGAATTTCGTCCGTTGGAACCCGGTTACGGTATTACAATAGGTAATGCTTTACGCCGTATCCTTTTATCTTCATTGGAAGGTTTCGCTATTACTTCCATCAAAATTGAAGGAATTGATCACGAGTATTCTACAATTCCGGGAGTAATTGACGATGTTACCAACATTATTTTGAACTTGAAACAGGTTCGTTTCAAACAAATAGTGGAAGATATCGAAAACGAGAAAGTAACAATTAATGTTTCTGGAACAACATCATTCAAAGCTGGTGATATAGGAAAGTATTTTACCGGATTTGAGGTGCTTAATCCAAAATTGGTTATTTGTGAACTTGATCCTTCAGCTAGTTTCCAGATTGATATAACAGTGAATAAAGGTCGTGGTTACGCGCCTTCGGAAGAAAACAAACCGGCTAATGCCGAAATAGGACTAATTCCGATTGATGCTATCTTTACACCAATTCGTAACGTAAAATATTCTATCGAAAATTACCGTGTAGAGCAGGTTACGGATTACGAAAAACTGGTGTTAGAAATCAGTACCGATGGTTCTATTCACCCGAAAGAGGCTTTGAAAGAATCAGCTAAAATTTTGATTCACCACTTTATGCTATTCTCTGATGAAAAAATATCATTAGAAGTAACAGAAGGTGAAGGTAGCGATGAGTTTGATGAAGAAATTCTACACATGCGTCAATTGCTTAAAACAAAACTGACAGATCTCGAACTTTCTGTTCGTGCTCTTAATTGTTTGAAAGCAGCTGATGTTGATACATTAGGTCAATTGGCCGGTTATCACAAACATGATTTACTGAAATTCCGTAATTTTGGTAAAAAATCGCTCACCGAATTAGAAGAGAAATTAGAAAGCTTGAATCTGTCCTTCGGAATGGATATTGCCAAATATAAATTAGATAAAGAGTAAAGAGATGAGACATAATAAAAAATTCAACCACTTAGGCCGTACAACATCTCACAGAAAGGCAATGTTGTCTAATATGGCTTCTTCTCTTATTCAACATAAGAGAATCGCTACAACACTTGCTAAAGCAAAAGCTTTACAAGTTTATGTAGAACCGCTTTTGACAAAATCGAAAGAAGATACCACTCACTCACGTCGTATGGTATTCAGTCACTTGCAAAATAAAGAAATGGTAACAGAACTATTTCAAAATGTATCAGTAAAAATCGCTAACCGCCCAGGGGGTTATACCCGTATTTTACGTACAGGTTTCCGTTTAGGTGATAATGCAGAAATGTGTATTATCGAGTTAGTTGATTACAACGAAAACATGTTGAAAGAAAAAGTTGCTAAGAAGGCTGCACGTACTCGTCGTGCCGGGTCTGCTAAGAAAGCTGAAGCTGCTCCTGCAGTAGCTCCTGTTGTTGAAGCCCCTGTTGCTGCAGCTGAAGAAACTCCAGCGTCTGCAGAGTAATTCAAAATAAAATACAACTTGTATTGAAAGAAGGAATGAGCCAAGGCTTGTTCCTTTTTTTTTGTGAGTCGGTGAGATGCTTAATTATCCCCTGAACTTTAGTATTTATCAAGATGAATCGCACACTTATAAATGGAATGTGCATTATTTATGATTAAATTGCACATTTATAAAAAAAATGTGTAATTTTGCAGCTCTAAATTTTGTATCTTTAACGAGCTAACATTTTCGAATACAAAAAGTCTTTCATTTACAATAACTAAAAAAATACTTTATGACGAAGAAATTCTTAATCATTACATTTTTATCATGGGCAGCAGGTTCTGTATTTGCAGGTGGTTTATTGACCAATACCAATCAAAGTGCACATTTTTTGCGTAATCCGGCACTTGATGCTTCTACTGAAATTGATGCAGTGTACACTAATCCTGCAGGATTAATTTTTCTGACTAATGGTTTTCACCTTTCTCTGAGTAATCAAAGTGTATATCAAACACGTACAATTACTTCTTCTTTTGCTCCGTTTGCCGTAAATAATGACGGAGATCAAACCAAAATATTCAAAGGAACAGCATCAGCTCCTTTGGTTCCAAGTTTTCAATTTGCTTACAAGAAAGACCGTTATGCTATTTCAGCCGGTTTTGCCATTTCAGGTGGTGGAGGAAAAGCAGTATTTAACAAAGGATTACCATCATTTGAAGCACCCATTTCAATGCTGCCTTTATCGCTTTCAGGCAAGGGAGTTCCTACCACTAAATATACTGTGGACAGTTATATGGAAGGAAAACAGTTTATTTTCGGAGTTCAGTTGAATGGAACATATAAAATAAACGATGCTTTGTCGGCTGCATTAGGTATGCGTCTTAACATAGTAAGCAATGCATATGTTGGACACTTGAAGAATATAATGATTAATCCAAATCAACCTGCTTTTGGAGCTTTATACAATGGTTCATCAATGATTTCAGCACCAAAATTCTTTACCGATGCCGCAACTGTCTTAAGTGGGTGGTCTGCAGGTGCAACAAGTTATGCAGCCGGCTTACAGCCAATTGTTACAGGCGGTGGCGGCACGGTATTATTGGCAAATGGTACGTCTGCTGGTTTGACTGCAACTCAAATTGCTCAGATACAGGGATTGTTGGGAGCAGCCGGTTTAACTCCAGCGCAAATAGGTGCTGTTAATATTCAAACCGCACAGGGTACATTAGCTGCAGCTGCTCCTGTTTTTGCCGGAAAAGCCGCTGCTATGACAACAAGTGCAGCATCCACAGCTGATAAACAATTGGACTGTACACAAACAGGGTGGGGAGTGACACCAATATTGAGCTTGAACTATCATGTAGCTGGTTTAAATCTTGCTGCTAAATATGAATTCAAGAGTACCCTGAACGTTCAGAATAATACTGTGATTGATGATACCGGCTTATATACTGATGGTGTCAATACACCACATGATATTCCTGCTTTATTGACATTAGGAGCAGAGTACCAATTGTGTGAGAAATGGAAAGTATCCGGAGGTTATCATCATTTCTTTGATTCGAATGCCAAAATGGCTAATAACAAACAGCAGTACATTAATGGCGGAGTAAGTGAATATCTTTTAGGCTCTGAATATCAGCTAACTGATATGTTTCTAATTAGTGCCGGAGGACAAATTACTCGTACTGGTGTAACTGACGCTTACCAAACAGATATGAGCTACAGCCTAAACTCGTATTCAATTGGTTTTGGTGGTGCTATCAAAATTACTCCCGATTTACGTCTCAACTTGTCTTATTTCTTTACGAATTACGATAAGTGGACAAAAGTTTCGACAAATTATAACGGAACTACCTTGGCGGGAACCGATGTGTACAACAGAACGAACAAAGTGTTTGGTGTCGGACTTGAATATAAGTTTTGATTTCATGGCTTATTGTCCAAAACATAGATAATGAATTTTTAGAAAAGAGGAATAAGTAGACAAACTTATTCCTCTTCTCATGTTTCACCTGAGAGAAAGTGGCTAGTAAGCGTGAAATATATTTTTTTATAAGTGAGACGCTATTTTTCAACTCTCTGTATATATTAAGAATTGCGAATTGTTTGCAGATTCAAATCAAATTATCTACTTTTGCTAAAAAATAATGGTATGGCAGCATTTAAACGTATTTTGTTGAAACTGAGCGGTGAGTCGCTTATGGGCGAAAAGCAATATGGCATAGATGAAAAAAGATTGAGCGAATACGCTTCTCAAATTGCTGAAATAGCAGCTTTGGGTGTGCAAGTTGGTATTGTAATAGGCGGTGGGAATATCTTTCGCGGATTAAGTGGTACCTCTAAAGGCTTTGATCGTGTTCAGGGTGACCAAATGGGCATGTTGGCAACGGTTATCAATAGCCTGGCACTAAATTCTGCTTTGCAAGCGGCAGGAGTGAAATCACGCGTGTTAACTGCTATACGCATGGAACCGATTGGAGAGTTTTATAGCAAACAAAAAGCCATAAGCAGTTTGGAGCAGGGTGAGGTGGTAATTCTATCGGCTGGTACAGGCAATCCGTTTTTTACAACAGACACAGGCTCTTCGCTTCGTGCTATCGAAATAGAAGCTGATGTTATGCTCAAAGGAACTCGCGTTGACGGAATTTATACAGCCGACCCAGAGAAAGATAAAACAGCTACCAAGTTTGATGAAATTACCTACGACGAGATTTATAATCGCAATCTGAAAGTTATGGATCTTACGGCAACTACTATGTGTAAGGAGAACAATATGCCGATTTATGTCTTTGATATGGATACAGTGGGCAACCTGAAGAAGGTTATCACCGGCGAGAAAATCGGCACTCTGGTAAGAAACTAGACATAGCGTAGTATAGAACTAGACAATAGAAACTAAAGATAAATATATAATTAACTGCCCCTCATGCTTCATTCTTACTGAGGGGATGAAAACAAAATAAAAATTATGCAAGACATCAAACCAATTCTGAAACAAGCCGAAGATAGCATGGAAGCAACTCTGGTATTTTTGGATGAATCATTGGCGCATATCCGTGCAGGCAAAGCTAATCCTCGAATCCTTGACGGCGTTCGAGTAGAATATTATGGTCAGATTGTACCGATATCGGGTGTTGCAACTGTTACTACCCCTGATGCTAAGACAATTACTATTCAACCTTGGGAAAAAGCATTAATTCCAATTATTGAGAAAGCTCTTTTGAACTCAGACATTGGTATAACGCCTATGAACAATGGAGAGACAATTCGTTTGGGGATACCACCTCTAACTGAAGATCGCCGTCGTCAACTGGCTAAACAATCAAAAGCAGAATGTGAGGATGCTAAGATTTCAGTGAGAAATGCCCGTCGTGATGCCATTGAGCATCTTAAAAAAATGATTAAAGAAGGATTGCCCGAGGATATGGAAAAAGACGCAGAAGTCAGCGTTCAGAAAATCCATGATAAATATATCAAACGAATTGAAGATCAATATCTGGCAAAAGAAAAAGAAATTATGACTGTTTAAAGCAACATTAATTTATACTTCATGCTATTTCAGTCATCTCATACTGTTGGGATGACTGAAGCTTTTTAATAACTCTCATGGTTGGATTAGTCGTAAAAAACACAGGCAGTTGGTATCAGGTGAAAACTGATAAAGGCGAATTGTTTGAATGCAAAATTAAAGGTCATTTTCGCATGCAGGAGATTCGTAGTACCAATCCTATTGCGGTGGGCGACCATGTGGAATTTGAAAAGAACGAAGATGGAACAGCAATGATACATGCCATCGCCGATCGTCGGAATTATATTGTTCGCCGTTCATCCAATTTATCTAAACACTCGCAGATACTGGCTGCTAACCTTGATTTGGTAACGCTGGTTGTTACAATAAATTATCCGGAAACTTCAACTGTTTTTATTGACAGATTTTTGGCTACAGCCGAGGCTTATCGCGTGCCTGCCTGTATTGTGTTCAATAAAATAGACCGATATTCCAACTCAGAAAAGGAATATCTCGTTGGTTTAGAAAACCTTTATCACTCGTTGGGATATCCGGTGTTTAAAATTTCTGCACTTTTGTCTGAGAATATTGAGGGGCTGATAACTTTCCTGAGTGGAAAAACTACATTGTTTTCAGGTAATTCGGGTGTTGGGAAATCAACATTGATAAATGCAATCGCCCCACATTCTTTGGCCAGAACCGGTGAAATTTCATCTTATCATAACAAAGGTATGCATACCACTACTTTTTCAGAAATGTTTGAACTTCTGTCAGGAGGCCATATTATTGACACTCCTGGTATCAAGGGTTTTGGGACGATAGATATGGAGGTGGCAGAAATAGGACATTATTTTAAAGAGATATTCGAGTTTTCAAAAGACTGTAAATTTGCCAATTGTACCCATGTGCACGAACCTGATTGTGCAGTGCTCCATGCGGTTGACAAACAATTTATTAGTACATCACGTTATCAAAGCTACCTTAGTGTGCTTAAAGATTGTGATGAAGGAAAATATCGTTAAAATGAATATTTTTGCACTAATTGCTATCAATTTATTGGAATATTTGAGGGAAATACGAAAATATTAAATACATTTGCAAAAAAAAAGCTATAATTAAAACTAAACGATTAATATTGAAGAAAAATAACGCATCATGGCACAACATCAAATAGACAGATTAGACAAAAAAATTCTTCAGCTCATATCGCAAGATGCACGTATCCCTTTTTTGGAAGTGGCGCGTGAATGCAATGTTTCTGGAGCTGCTATTCATCAACGCATTCAAAAGCTTCGCAATACAGGTATTATAAAAGGATCTGAATTCGTTGTAGATACATACAAAGTAGGTTTTCAGACCTGTGCATATATTGGAATCACGTTGAGTGATATTAAAATGTTTAATGCAGTGGTTGAAGAGCTGAAAAAGGTTCCTGAAGTAGTGGAATGTCATTATGCAACAGGCAAATACTCTATGTTCGTAAAAATCTACGCAAAAGATAATCGTCATTTGTTGCAAATAATTTTGGAACATCTGACATTGATTCCTGGCATAGCACACACCGAAACATTCCAGATTTCGTTGGATGAGATTTTTCGTCGCCAACTTTCGGTATTTGAAATTGAATCGACAATTGATGTTATTGATGAGGATGAGTAAATAGATTCATTCTAAATGAAAAAACAAAACGTCCAATAGCTAATTTCTGTTGGACGTTTTGTTTTTCTTGTCAAGAGAAGGATTGCAGCTAGACAATCAATATCTGCTATAGGCAGAGCGAACGTATGAAACAGCTTGTGAGTAAATAGGTTTTGTGAACTCTATAAATAAATCCTGTTGTGATGGAGGCATTTGAGGCTCTCTGTTGCACATTTTCTTCTGCTCGGGATTTAGCGCCCTGTCATCGCCTTTAAAGTTAGCCCAGCTGGTATTCCACACGTAGGTTCCTGTAAAATTCTGACGTTGTAATTCCTGATTGTTCTGAGCATCAATAATTCTCAGACTCAGAACACCTCCAGAGCTGATTTCGCGTAGAAATGTAGTAAGCGTAGCTTTTACTGTGTTGTACGAATTGTAGGTTTTACCTTCTACTTTAACGGTTCCTACAATTACACTATCGCGTTTCTGCTCTGTAGTCTTTGATGACTCCCGAATATTCCCCACCGAAAAATCTTCGAAATTCAGTACGATGTACTGATGAGGGTTTTTCATGTTTTCTTTTCGGGCTTCTTCTTGAGTATAATATCTTATAAAACGATTTTGAGCATTTTGACGAATCTCAGCCAATAAATTATTGAAGAAGAAATCAGCTGAATACTGGAAATTTGCGTTAGTGAAAGGTTTTTGAACAATAACTCTGAGTGTTGCGAAATAACGTGCATCACTCATCTTATTCAACACGTCCTTGTATCCGGGCACATACCTGTTGGTGTTTTGGAAGTATTGATAAGCGGCTCTGGCTTGATCCAACGTACCGAAGTTCAGTGCTTTCAGGCCTGCCGCATAAGCTTGCTCCGCTGCCATTTCTTTGGCTTTGCTTAGCTCTGCAATATATTCTTTGGGCTGAGGAATAAGTTCAAGGGCTTTTGGGCAATTGAAAATCTGATTGGCTAACTGATTGATCCTTTCGTATTGATATACAAGTATATCATACTTGTCTGGTTGATTGGCAACAAGTGCATTGTCAATATCCCGTTGAGCTGTTTTTAATGCTAGTGGGTAGGCGCTGACAAGTACCGATTGTGATTTGTCGTTTTTAGGGTTTGATCGTAACCGGTCAATCGATTCCAGACATGCTTTGTAATAATCGCCATGCTTATATGCACTACTACCTGTAGAGCAGGATGCAACTATAATAGTGAGAAGGCAAAGAAAGAGAGAATAGTTAGCTTTTTTCATATGACTGCATTTTATATTATAAAAGTTCGACAGCTCAATGCTTCTTACATACGTTCAGGAACATCAATTCCCAATAATCCCATACCGGTTTTTATGACTGAGGCAATGGACTCTGACAGAATAAGTCTGAATTGCTTTAAATCTGCATTTTCTTCTTTCAGAATAGTGAAATCATGATAGAACTGATTGTATTCTTTCACCAAATCATATATATAATTTGCAATTAATGCAGGGCTAAATTCTTCACCGGCTTGTTTTACCACCACCGGGAACTCCGTTAGAGACTGAACAAGGTAGCTTTCTTTTTCAGAAATTTCGAGCTGTGTATTATTTATCGTTCCTAATTCTAATCCTTGTTCTGCGGCTTTACGCAGAACTGATTTTATTCTGGCATGTGTATATTGAATAAATGGACCTGTATTGCCGTTGAAATCAATTGATTCTTTCGGGTTAAATGTCATATTCTTTCGGGGGTCAACTTTAAGGATAAAGTATTTAAGCGATCCCAGACCAACCATCCTTACTATAGTTTCTATTTCTTCGGGTGTGCAATTGTCTAACTTGCCTAATTCCTG
>Ga0302208_10001519_pt1 | contig 9757 bp, 7 predicted proteins | sample II_Fen_E2_3_FD_194577 | JGI IMG/M metagenome (GOLD analysis project Ga0302208, IMG submission 194577) | Peat permafrost microbial communities from Stordalen Mire near Abisko, Sweden - II_Fen_E2_3 | ecosystem: Environmental > Terrestrial > Soil > Wetlands > Permafrost | place: Sweden: Abisko...
CTGATGAAGAGCGTAGCGCTTTCATCTCCGCAAGCAGGCTTTCCACTTGTTTGCGGAGACTTGCTCTTTCCTCGTTGGCAAAAGCCAACTGGCTCTGTAAAAGTTCAAATGCCCGTTCATCCATCATGCTGCAAAGGTACGGAAATTATCTGACATACTCAAATTTTCAAGTCGTTATTTATAACTTATTTCATTGACATTCAGATATTTACGTACGTGCTATACTACTTCTGATGTACTCATTCTATCGATTACAAGGCTCTCGGTGAGATAAGCCATGTCTGACCATCTTATTTGATAGCAGCGTGATAATTCATCGAATATGGGCTTTTTGAATTTTCCCATGACAGGGCGCTTTTCGTAAAGTACATAGAATCCGCGCTCGTAATGGAGAATCTTGACAACCTTGCGGTTTTTGGCCATGAACATATACACGCTTGATGTATCGCCCGGATCCTTCTGCAACTCTGTGCGGATGAACTCGCAGAGCCAGAAGATTCCTTTTCTCAGATCAACGTTGCCGTTGAACAGATAATAATTCAGATTTGCGCTTAGACCTAACATCTCATCCAATCAGTTTGTTGAGCATCAGGCTCAGGTCCAACACATTTGTATCCCTCAGGAAGATGCTTGCGCCACTGACCAACTGAACCTTGATCCAGCGGATAGGCTCCCGCTTTTCCTGTTTCTTTTGTTCCATTTTGACCGTTGGTGATACGGTTGGGATGCCCACGATGTTGACCGGTGCGGCATCAGGCTGCTTGACTTCAACGGTCTTACCCAGTTTCTCATTCCATAATTGGTGGCGTTGCCAGTTCATAAACTTTTCGTAGTTTACTCCATACTCACTGCAGAACTCTTTCAAATCCTTTGTCTCACTGCACAACAGATACAGGTCGTACACTTCCCCGTAATTTACTTTTTCGTTTGGCATAACTCTTATATTTTAAAGTTGATGCCACAAAGGTAATATGATTATTGGCTCGTGTCAAGGCGGAATATAGAACGTTTACCACCACCGAGGCCGTCAATGCGTTGGGAGAGAAAATGAAATACCGAATATGCAGTAATTTAATTCCGCCAACGGGTTTTATATTATTATTTTTTTATATTACTGATAAATATTATTTTTCTTCTTCAAAATATAATTTATAAAAATTCAGACCAGCGTTCTCATCATAGCCACGCACAATCAATTGATCACCACCATAAATTCTAATATCAAAATGATCATCAAGTTTGATAGAATCTACCTTGGTCTTTGCATTTTTGATAGCATTGTGTTCAACCTTAATGTTGCCATCGTGCTGTATCTCGTCGCTTATTCCAATTTCTTCCACATAGTCATTGAACTTATTAACAAGATGTTTATTCTGAAAAACTTCGTTAGTATATTTTTCTATTGTAAGTGTCTGGTTATCTTTCAACACTTGCCTAGCACGTACAGAAATCATCGCTTTCTCTACTTTAGTGAGTTTATCATCACCAAGAATTTCTGTATTGATGAAATTGGTGCAAGCATCAAGAAGATTACTGGTCTGATGATGTGCACCATTGTATGATTTTACATGTAAAAAGGAATCACGCCAATACTTAGCGTCACCAAAACGTCCCGCCTTATCAATAACAGCCACATTGTAGCCATCCTTCTCTTTTTTATTGAATATCAGACAACCTTTCTCTATCTTTGACAAACTTATACCGGTAGCTTTCGTTGCAGTAATTCCATTATCATCACGACTTATCTGAAGAAGTTCCTGCGGTGTCTCTGACTTTATAATTGCCACAGCATCGTAAACCTCATTCTCAAATTCACATCCTTGCAAATATATTACACTCAGTTCACCAGATTTTATATGTGGGTGCATTGAACATTCATAAAGTATCTTGCATATATGTTTCGATTGTTGAACAAAAGATGCCTTGTCTTTGAAGATACTTTTGACAAAAGAATAAATAGGGTTAAGTTCTACGGTCGATTCAAAATAGAAATGGTATAGGTCATCAATATTGAAAGATTTAACGAGGAGACGTTTGATATCCTCTTCTATATCCTGCACCTTTAATGACTTATCAGAAAACCCAACACCTTCTCCATTTGCCTTATTGCCAACATGATGTACTATCATTTGACAAACTTTATTAATCTTTGTTTTCATTCCGCTTTTTATTAATAATATGATACGGGACCAGTGCATTTTCGCCATCAAAGTTTGCGCAGGTCTCAAAATATTCTAGTTTATTATCTCCTGTCCAATAGCTCTCATCAGCATGCTCTATCAGAATTATCTGAAATTCTTCATCATATTCCTGTATCATTTCTTTCATGAATGCGTTGATCACACAGAAAGCATCCTGAAGCTTAGCCTTGTCATTAGAACGGTTATCGTCTTTATTCTCATAATATGGAACACTCGGTTGATCTATAAAGAGAAACTGCCCAATGTGGTCACATGCATTATCACGCAGAAAATTATGAAGTCCAAGAAAAAAACAAATATGCATGAACATGTAATTAGATTGGCTACCAATATTCGCATAATTAAGTATAGAAGAGCCATCGCTAAGCTCCAAACGTTCATATTCCCTGTTAAATCGAGTTTTACAGCCAATAAAATTATCCATGCTTGTCAAATTGTCATAGACTTTCTGGATATACTTGTTCAATTCTCCTTCGACTACGGAATTACGGCGCAACTCAATAGTATCAATTATTTCTTTAGCTTTTTTTCTTATTTCATTATCATGTACATAATCATATTTTTCAGGCTCCTTAGGTATCGCATTCAAATAATCCTTGAGAATCGGCAACATTGACTTCAATTGTCCTAAAGCGACATATACGACAGACTGCTCCACTGGTTTTAACTTAATTTGTGCCAGCTGCTGCATTTTTCTCTCTAATTCTGATATTTCATTCGATAGATTCTGTAAGCTCTTTTCTGAGATGAATGGCTCCACCAACTTATTGTTGCAGTGCATCTTCTTCAAAGAACGTGTCAACTCATTTATTATCTGTTTACTCCAAATGGTACCACCATACTTATCAAGATGCTGATTAAGATATTCTACTGGGCGTAAACTATTGCTATCAACCTCTTGTGATTTCAAGTACACTTCATATTCTTTCTGAGCCTTTAGTATATTAGACAGTTGCAATTTCTTTTTATAGAGATTCATAGAAGATTCTCTGTATTTTTTATCTGCCTGCCGAATCTCTTTATCCTGTTTAGGAGAGTATTCTTCAATTAGATTCGATATGTACTGGATTTTTTCTCCATTATCAACTTTTGCATTTATTTCTTCACTAGTCCCTTCTTTTATAGTATCACAAAGTTTCAATGATTTTTGCAAACATGAATCGTAAGCATTCCTTGCATTGGTAAAACGTGTAGTCAGATTCTTTGTTGAACGAGACTTAGTATCCAAGGCATCTATGGCATCCTTCTGTTTCTTTTCTAACACATTGTCTATACCTAGTACAACGTCCATTAAATAGTCTCGTTTCTCTTTAGCATCTACATAGCTATCCTCAAAGAATTTATAGTTTAGAAATTCGTACTGTGAAGAAATAATATTCTCAGTCAAAGTATTGAACATCAAGAAAGAACGAAATGACACTGTAAGTAATGGAACATCACTTTGCTTGCCCCATGGGAAAATATAAGCATCATCCTTTAGATTGAACTTTCGGTCAAGTTCACTACGTGCTACTGAAATCTGCCAATTCGTTATGCCCGGCATATAATTTGCTTCAAATGGTTCGTTTATCATATATACACTATCTGCGCCAGTACCAGCATCGGGTTTTTTCCTGCATATAGAGAAGTATTGGCCATTTATAACGATTTCTATGCCATAGAAATCCGTGCATTCATTGATTACTGGCTCCACAATGTTTGGTTTGTCTGACATCAGGCAATAATCAATGATTGCTAACAGGTTACTTTTACCACGTGATGAATTTCCACGCACAACATTCACCATGTTATTTTTAAACATTAGGGTGGTTTTCTCTTGCCGTGAAAACCATAAGTGTATCTTTTCTATATGAAATTTCATAATTCTATTTTTAATAGGTTATACAGTTTTAATATGTTTTTTTTCTCAATTAGCTCAATTAGCCTATTGGTAGCAGAACAAATGGAACAAATTCTGTCATTCGATTCCTCAACTGTAAGTCTATTGAGATTATTAAGTCCCTCATGGCGAACAATACAACCATCGCACATAGTAATCGCCATAATATCCAGCATCATGGCAATCGCTGTATAGAGTTGTGGCAGCAAAGACAGATAACGGTCGTTATAGTTTGCCAATGGAATTTTGTTTGTTGCTATAATTGTTTCTATTGAGAGATACTGTTTTGGGTCATTCAGCAATGCCACAATATTTTCATCCATAAGAAGGGGAATCATCATTGCCAAGTGAGATATTTCCACTCGCTCTTTCTGCTTTAGAGTTGTATATAGTATACTAACTACAAGGGTGATATTGTTTTGTATATAGTACTCTCTCATGACTTTTCTATATGTTTTTTAAACCAATCAAAATGCCAAACTATTTTTGGAGGCCAAAGGTTTGATAATTTTAAGTACCAAGCTTCTGATAAATCATCTTGGGTCTTTTGACCAGCTACTTCAAACGGACTTTCCATTGCCTTAATAAAGGTGCTACATCCTGCTTTTGCTTTTTCTTGATCGCTTATTTTCTCATGGTTTTTATCTTTCTGTATCAAACTAGATTGATAACTAATAAAGATAGACTTCCATTTTAATCTTGCTATTTTGTCGTAATTTGATTCAGAACGTTCTGTCATTAATTGAATTTTGTAGAAATACTGAAGTGCATTCTTAAGCTTGAAGAATTTTACTAGATATAATGACAATGAAAAGTCATCTTTACCTGCATCATCAGAAATAATTTTGATAGACTTTAGTTGGTCTACCATCACCATAGCATGATCCATGTTCTCATGCTCTAAATCTGGATCATCTACTTGGTCTAGTGTAACTGTATTATTAAAAGCTATTTTCTCTAAAATATCCTTAAACTTCTGACGAAAAGTCAAACCTGTAAACTCAAAAGAACCATTGCAATCGTGTTTGTATTGCCAAAGCGCTCCAATTAAATTTTTAACAATCGAATCAGCATTTGAAGGATTATTGTGTATAGCGAGAAAATTCTCGTACATTGCACCAAGGAAGTTATCAAAATGCTTTATCTCCACCTTATGCAAAAACTGATTTAAAAGTATTGGTTCTATATTATAAAGACTATGCAGAATATCCTTATAACTTGGATTTTCATTGAGTTTATTATTGATACAGGCCCTAACTTCGTCTATATTTATTATACCATCACGTAAATCTTTTATCCTGCAGTATAAAAAGTTTTTTGGTTTCTTATTAGTTAATAAGATAAAACGACCTTTGGTAAAGAATGTCTTTTGCTCTTTTTGAATAGAAATTTCGTATAAATGAATCCAATTAGACAATGTCTTCCAAAAGTCATCATCAGAATCAACCATATTTCCACCATCTTTACTATGCTTCACCTGATAGTATTCCATTATGGTTTCACCATTTTCAGGCCTTTTGATAACAAAATCGTCCTCGCGCTCATAGCTTATAGTGTCAGACAACCCTAAGCCGAGCATATAATACATACATCCAGCAAACTGTACGTCAAAGCCTAGACCTTGAAAGAACGCAGAATGCCGGTTTATAAAATCATCTTTTGTTATTGGTTTTCCCATATTATCTTGTATTTACGGTTTGTTTCCAATTATTTCAATAGTTTGCACTTATCTCTTATTTTGAGCATTTGGTGTACAAAACCTAGTATTTTAAGTCTCTGAAAGCACTTTTATTACACCCTAAAATCACTGACATTATCTATAAGTCAAGAATATTTCATATTCTTATGCTCTATTTTATGTTGGAGATATTTAGCAAAGTTAATGTTCTAATGTATATTATTTTAATTCTATGGCAATGAGAATTGTCTTTATCTGCAAAGATTAGCAAAGATAATGTGTTTTATTTAATTTTCAAAGGAAATTGAGAGAAAACGATAATTTAAAATTGCGAACAGCAAAAAAGCTATTTTTTCTCCTAAAAAATTTGATATCTCATACAAATTAATTTTCTTTGTAACATAGAAAGCTAAAAGCATTGCATAATAAAAAAGTATCATAAAGTCTCTCAATTTAATCATTTTGCTGATTTCTACCAAACAAAAATAGTTAACGTCAGTTCGACCAATCATAATCTCTTGATTATTTAGTAATTTGGATTCAGCTGATAGAAAATAGGCAGATAGCTTATTCAAGTTTTACAAGATGTGTATTCAAATGAGTTCCCATCTTGTTTCTTTGAAAAGAGGTAGCATCCTACATATTTTCCGCTATGCTCCCGACATTGTGGAGCATTGAGTTGGGAGTAAATTTAGCGGTAAATTCATCTCGGGAGGTATCTGGTTGGAGTTGTAGAAGGTATCAAACAGGACGAAAAGCACATCCCCATTGTTTTTATCACTGTAATTTCTGATTTTCCTTCAATAGTACATGAATCTGAAGTTAATTTTCAGGTTATTAGGCTTTTGTATTTTAAAAAGCCTTCATACAACATACATCCATCATACATTCATTAGAAATACAAAGCATGTTGGATTGATGTAGAATACATGTAGGATGGATGTATGATGAATGTATGGTCAAATAGTAAAAACTGTCTACAAATCAGACTGTTGTGTTTAAAAACATGTAGGATGAAGAAACATTCGTGTCCCAACTTTCTTTTAGCAGAAGACTCACCGAGATAACTTAGTTTTAGTAATATTCCCTTGAATCTTATCAAATATTAAATATGTGATTTAATTGTGAACATATTAGGGGCATTGGCTGACTATTGCCGTTCCACCCCTAAGCTGTGTGTTAATCTAAAAAGACTATTAATATGCAGAGATCACTCAATAATAAATTATTGATCTAACCTTATTTATCCGCAATTATTTCTTTTGCCTTAGCCAAAGCTACATTAATATGACTGCATATATTGTCTTCGCCAATCAATTCTCTAAATCCCGATTTAAACAGAGTAGACTGAACGTTGGGTCTTACCCCTGACAAAACTACTTTTATTCCTTCTTTTTGACTCAGAATACATAGATTCTTGAGATTATGAATACCCGTAGAATCAACAAACGGAACCTTACGCATTCGTATAATCCTCACTTTGGGACGGTCACCAAACGTGGCCATGATTTCCTCAAAACTATTTCCCGCACCGAAGAAATAGGGCCCATTAATCTCATAAACTTCCACACCAGTGGGTATATTCAGATGCTCGAGATTACATGATTTGATATCTGTATCTTCATTGGGATCTATTTCGTTTAAAATAACATTCACATCGGTAGTCTCAGCCATCCGTCGCATAAACAGCAGACAGGCGATGATCAACCCCACTTCAATGGCTACCGTCAGGTCGAATATAACAGTAAGAACAAAGGTAATGAGAAGTACCGACACATCACTCTTGGGATTATTCAATAGCTCTTTGAACGACCGCCAACCGCACATCCCGTAAGAAACCACGACAAGCACCCCCGCAAGGCAGGCCATCGGTATGTATTTTGCCAATGGCATGAAGAAAAGAAATATCAGCAACAGCACAACTGCGTGGATAATTCCGGCAATAGGCGTTTTACCTCCATTGTTGATATTCGTCATCGTACGCGCAATAGCCCCTGTACAAGGTATTCCGCCAAATAGCGGCGAAGCCAGATTGGCCATACCTTGCGCTATCAGTTCAGTATTTGAATTGTGGTGTTCACCTGTAACACCATCAGCGACAGTAGCAGAAAGCAACGATTCTATGGCACCAAGCACAGCAATGGTTACAGCTGGGGATACCAGACTTTTTATAGTCGTCCATGTCATCTGCGGAACTTGAGCGGTAGGCAGTTGATTACTTATTGAAAATCGGTCACCGATGGTTTCTATCGTCGTGATGCCGGCAAACTGTTTGAGCAGCCATACGGCTAAGGTCATCACGATAATAGCAATCAGCGAACCTGGCATTTTCTTGCTGAATCGTGGAGTAACAACGATTATTATCACACTTATTATTCCAACAGCCGTGCTCCAAAGATCTATCGAGCTGAAATGTCTGGCATAAGCAATCCATTTTTCTATGAAATCAGAGGGCATACCGGTAATGGTCAGACCGAACAAGTCTTTTACCTGCGTAGTGAATATGGTCACAGCGATACCACTTGTAAAACCCACCACTACCGGATAAGGGATATACTTTATGATGGTACCCAGATGGAGCAATCCAAAAATGATCAGGAAGGCACCGGCCATAAAAGTTGCTATAGTCAAACCCTCTATGCCATACTGCTGAATGATACCGTAAATAATGACGATAAACGCACCCGTAGGTCCGCCTATCTGCACTTTACTGCCACCGAAGACCGAAATGATAAGTCCGGCCACAATAGCAGTTATGATACCTTTTTCAGGACTGACACCGGAAGCGATGGCGAATGCAATGGCCAGCGGCAGGGCCACAATGCCCACAATTAGTCCTGCCAGCAAATCGGAGTTAAAAGTTTTTCTATTATAATTTTTTAATGTCGAGACCAATACAGGTCTGAATTCAAATGCTTTCATTTCTTTATTTTTTGCATCATTATTCTGAAAACGAGGTGCAAAGGTACCTCAAATAATCTACATGCCAAAACACTTCTTATATTCTTTTAATAAATTCGGACTCAGAAATTCATCATATATTGGAACTAAGTTTATATAAGTAATGCTATGAAACATTTGAAAACATATCTGATACAAATAAAATGCAAAATAAAGAATAATTGGCATAACTTTGTAGACAACTATTTATTATAAACCTTAAATGTAACAAGAAAAATGAAATTAAAAAATTATCTTACTCTTTTCGTCTTACCATTTATGGCAGTCTGCGCGAATGCCCAAACTGGATCAATAACAACTCAAGGAGTGACAGTAGACAGTAAAGCACGTACCATGCTTGTGTACTGTCCTAAATCATTAGAGGAAAACAGACCGTTGGTCTTATCTCTGCACGGAATGAACCAGGATGCCGCATACCAGAGAGGCCAATGTAAGTGGGACTTAGTGGCTGATACTGCGAAGTTTCTGGTAGTTTACCCTCAGGGAGAAGGTAACTCATGGGACACATCAGGTATGAAGGATATAAACTTTTTGGCTGCGATAATAAAAAAAATGTATAGCAAATACCATATAGATACAACAAGAGTGTATCTGAATGGATTCTCTATGGGATCAATGCTCACATACGAGGCTGCCATCAAGAGGGCTGACTTGTTCGCTGCCTTCGCTCCAACATCAGGCTATCCTCTTTATGATGCGAACAACTTCGGAAGTTCACGACCTGTACCTATCATTGCTATCCAAGGTATGTCCGACAACGTATTTACACCGACAGATATCCCTCCTTATGTGGAGAAATGGGCTAAACGCGACGGATGTGACATGACACCGACGGTGACTAGTCCATACTATCCTCCATACTGCACTATTGGATACTATGCCGTACCTACGAAGAAGGTATGGAAAAATGGAAAAAATGGAACTATGGTGGAGCTGATAACTATAACCAATAAGGGACATTGGTATTGTGATGATCCGGGATGTCTGTTAGCGAGTGTGGAGATATGGAGATTCGTCAGAAACTATACGACAAAGACT
>Ga0302208_10001528_pt1 | contig 9708 bp, 4 predicted proteins | sample II_Fen_E2_3_FD_194577 | JGI IMG/M metagenome (GOLD analysis project Ga0302208, IMG submission 194577) | Peat permafrost microbial communities from Stordalen Mire near Abisko, Sweden - II_Fen_E2_3 | ecosystem: Environmental > Terrestrial > Soil > Wetlands > Permafrost | place: Sweden: Abisko...
AGAATACAGTCAAATATATACGAAGGCAACAGTTATCTCGCCAATCTTACATGTCGTATACCAATAAAGACAAATCTCGGTTTAGAGGCAATATTCCATCGCTCGGAAGCACCCTATAAGTTATGGATCAAGAATCAGCTGGTATGTTTTTCACCTGAAACATTTGTGAGGATAAATAAACAATGTATTAAATCCTTTCCTATGAAAGGTACTATCGATGCAACTATTCCTGATGCAGAGACGGTGCTGATGATGAATGATAAAGAAGCTGCAGAACATGCCACCATCGTTGACTTGATCAGAAATGACCTTGGCATAGTAGCAACAAACATAAAGGTTGATAGGTACAGGTATGTGCAGCACATCAATACCAACAAAGGTCCTATACTTCAGACAAGCTCAGAAATAAGCGGCATGTTACCTGATAATTATCCAGACCATATCGGGGATATTCTGTTTTCAATGCTTCCGGCCGGTTCTATTACGGGAGCTCCAAAGAAGAAGACGATTGATATCATATCTGAAGCCGAGAATTATCAGAGAGGGTTTTATACGGGTATCATGGGGATATATCAAAATCATTGCATTGACAGCGCTGTCATGATACGATTTATAGATCAGGAAAACTCTCAACTTTATTTTAAAGCCGGCGGAGGTATTACGGCAAAGAGTAAATGGAGAGATGAATACAACGAAATCATACAAAAAGTATATGTGCCAATATTTTGAAACAATCAGGGTCACTGACGGTATCATCAACAATCTTTCATATCATCATAAACGTATGAATGACACAAGACAGCATTTCTGGCCTGGATGCGATATCTTGTGTCTGGAGGATATCTTGTCTGATTGTAAGGTGTTTACAGGTAAAGCGAAAGTTTGTTATAACGGCGATGGCTTTACCACCGTTTCCATCTCGGAATACAAAATGCGCCAGATTAAGACTTTGAAAATAGTAACGGACGACATCATAGATTACTCTTATAAAGGCATAGACCGCAGCAGTCTGGATAAACTATCCGCGCAAAAGGGGAATAAGGATGATATTCTAATCGTAAAAAATGGACTTATAACAGATACCTCATATACGAATGTCGTCTTATCGGATGGCACTGCATGGCATACTCCTAAGCATCCATTGCTCAAAGGCACCATGCGACAATATCTGTTAGACCGTAATATCATATCAGAAAAGGATATTAAACTTGACGATCTTCACACCTATAGGGAGATACGTCTCATCAATGCAATGATTGACTTCGGTCAGATTTGCATTGATATAAAAGAAATTTAAATAAAGTTAGGGTTCTCATAATAAGAATTAATGGAATATTGACTTTTAATCTTGTAAATAGTTTATATTATTCTTCTGATACTTTCCCTTATCTCACGTCTTGCAAGAAATAGGTGTGATTCTATTGTACGTTTGCTCAGATTCATCGTGAAGGCGATCTCATCCAACGATTTTTCTTCGAAGCGTGACATCTTATATACTAAAGAACGTTGACGGGGCATCGCTTCAATGATCTTTTCTTCTTTGGTTAGTATCTCCTTCTCGGAGATTTCCTTTTCTATATGAAGATAAATATTTGACTCCTGCATGTCAAACAAATACGACTGAATGGCACTCTTTTTTTGTTCTCGGCGTAGATAGTCTACGATTTTGTTCTGAGCGATAGTAAAGATAAAACTCTTCAGACTATCAGCACATAGCATGTCTTTATATTCAAGCAGTTTAAGAAATACGTCCTGTAAAATGTCTTTCGACTTATCTTTGTCCTTTATGCGACGGTTGATATAACCCTCAAGTACATCTTTATACATTGTGAAGGCTTCACTGATAAGATCTGATTTTTGTAAATTCTTAAAGTTCATGGTATGATATTTTTAATACTAAATTTGGTTTCAATGATGATGCAAATTTAGTCGATTAATACAGAACTCTCTACTTTTCTTTCCACGAAGAGTTCCAATCAAATTATTTCGGATATAATTTTATTAAGTTATTGATAATTAGATTGTTGTGATATATTATCTAATTTAGATGGACTTACATTTTAGGTTTATAAATCTTATTGGACTCAAAAAATGTATATTTTTTGTGCAAAATAAACTTCCGAAAAATAGTATGGCTATATTATTTTCCTTATCTTTGCAAAATATTGTATAGTACCATAAATGAAAGACCGTCTATCCCATATTTTTATTTTGCTGGCACTTACATTGTTAGTCAGTGTAGAGGTCATTGCATCAGAATATCCTGTAGTCAATAATCTGAATGTGCAGAATGGTCTTGCCGGTGAGTCAGTTTTTAAAATATTCAAGGACAAGTATGGTATCATATGGATAGGAACAGGTAATGGCTTAAATAGTTTCAACGGATATCGGTTGCGTACCTTTAATGCGACTCCCAACCGTGAACTCAATGCGATTTATGATATTGCTCAGACTGTAGATCATAATATGTATGTAGGAACCTCATCAGGAGCTTATGCTTTTTCGTCAGACCGCAATGGTCTTAAACGTATTATTCCTGAGTCAAAAGGTTCTGTTCATGCTCTGGCATCGGATGGCAATATTCTTTATTTAGGAAGTGATGATGGTTTATACACATATTATAGAGGAAAAACAAAGCATTATATCGTAAGTCGTGACAGGATGACTGAAAATAATGTGCTCAAGGATATCTTTGTAGATAGCAAGCATCGTGTGTGGTTGCTTTCTAACAACGAATTGTACTTCTTTGATAGAGTAACGTCTCGAATGAAGGCCTTTAATCTGAAACGTCAGATCAATTTTATTGGCACACTCCATACGCTTACCGTGGTTGGAGATATGGTATATATAGGCAGTGATAACGCAGGGCTGTTTGTACTCAATGTCAAACAGGGTAAGTTCAGCCATTATGTAGATGTCGGCTGCAATGTTATAACTGATTTGTCCACAGATAATAGAAATCTTTATGTGGCTACCGATGGTAACGGAGCACATGTTATATCGCTTAAAAACAATCAGATAACAAATTCATATAATGTAAAATCCTCACTGAGACTTCAGGATAATTCCGTATATTGTTTTCTTCATGATAAGTCTGGTGTCAATTGGTTCGGTTATTACCGCCGCGGTGTTTCGTACAATTATTATTGTCGTCCGCTTTTTCATATATATTCATTCGGATCGTTTAAAAGCGATGATATGAATGTACGTAGCTTCTGTATCAATGGCACTCAGAAGATAATAGGTACGCGTAACGGACTCTACTTTATTGACGAGAAAGCTAACATCGTCAAGTATTTCCCTCCGTCTGTGATCGGAGGAAGCATAGTTACGTCTATATGTTTTTATGACCGGAAGTATTATGTTGCTACTTATGATGGAGGAATAAGTATTTTTAATCCATCAACGCTTACATTTAGTCGCTTTCCAGAAAATCCTGCTCTTATGACCGGCAGTTTCAGTAAACTGCTTGTCTCACCTCAGAACGAATTATGGATGGGAGGCAATCAGGGTGTATTTGTTTATAACAGTAATCGACCAACAGCCATGGTACATTATTCGCAAAAGAACTCACAATTGTATAACAGCTATGTTAATAGTATGATGTTCGATCGACAGGGCCGTTGCTGGATATCTACTCAGAAAGGTCTTTGTATATACAATCCTCAGGATGGTATTATTCATTCATCAGGGTTTCCTTCAGGATTTCTTAATAATGTGTCAGAACTAAACTGCACTTTAGGTGATAACGATAACATTGTCTGCTATTCATTGGCAGGATTGTTCAGAACCAATGAAGATATGGATCGTTATCATTCCATATCTCTTCAAAAATCAGTATGGAACAATTTTATAAGTTTGGTTATATATGACCCCAAACATGGCCAATATTGGATGGGTACAGAAAAGGGACTTTTTTGTTTTGACCGTGACTTTCACAGTTTCCGTCATTATGGTGACGAGTATAACATGACGGGTAAAGAATTTAGTACGGGATCGTGTCGCATTGATGATACTGGCAATTTATGGATAGGCAGTCTTAACGGTCTCGTATATGCAAATACAGCAACTCTCAATAAATATAATGATGAGCCGTTCAGTATAGCTACCGATGATGTTTCTATCGATAATGAAGAAGTGGATAAGGTAAAGGAGACGGAGTTTCTCATCGACCGTAAGATATCTCTCATGTGGAATATTGTCAGTCAGAAATTGTCGTTCAAACCCATTGTCCTGAATTATGGCAATCCTGATGGCAATTATTACGAGTACCTGATTAATTCAGATGAACAGTGGACTGTGGTAGATGATAAATCTCTCGTTACCTGCAGCAGTTTTCATCTTGGTATCAACAAAATTTATCTTCGTGTGGCAGGTAGTAAGACTGTTATACCGTTTACTGTTGTTGTTTATCCTTCTGTATGGGCTATTACTGAACTGATATTATTTATTTGTCTAGCCATTGTTATGCGTATTATATTTATGAAACTTAAGGCTTATTTAGCCGAGTTAGAAGCCCACCGGATTGCTGAAGAGGCTGCCCAAAATGGGAAATACAGTCGTGTAAAAATGAACGATATGGAGTTGGTACAATTGTATCAACGTCTCACAACTTATATAGAGACTGAAAAACCGTATCTTAATCCTTCGTTAAAACTCTCAGACATAGCGTCCGCTTTAGGATGCTCTGGATTGAAACTCTCGCAGACGTTGAATATGTATGTTCATCAAAACTATTATGACTTTATTAACAGCTATCGTCTGGAGGAATTTAAACACCGTCTTGCCGATAAGGCATACTCCAGATACACACTTATTGCTCTTTCCGAACAGTGCGGTTTTAAGAAATCGTCGTTCTTCTCTACCTTCAAGAAGATGATGGGCATCACCCCTGCCGAGTATCTTCATCAGATAGGAAAGCAGTAAGTAGTGCCCATCATAACATTATCCCAATATTGTTATCCCTTAATCCATTCTCATTAGATTTATTAAAGAACGTTCTTTAATAGAGAAATCTTACGCTCCAATCATAGAATAATCTTTCTTATGTTTGTCTCTCCTTTTAAATCTCTGATAGATAGTATAAAGGCCTTTCTTTCATGATTATTTATATGAAATTTGGATTTATTCGTGCAAAGAATCTTGCGTCCATTCAGATCAAATACAGTTATACTACTGATATCTTGTCCTGTTATAGATACGGAATCTCCGTTTACATTTACAATAATCCCGGATCGTTTCGTATTAACAACTTTATCGGAACTTCCGTTCATACTTATTGTATATATACCGTTAATGTCTGTGTCAAAAGTTATGTGGTTATTATTGATGATCTTATATGAGATATTGTTACCCTTATTATCTTTTATGATTGCTTTATTTATTCCAGTATAGCATAACGAACAACACTTTCCACTAAACGACTTGATAACAGCTTCTTTAAGAATATATTTTTCCCACGTTTCGTCTACTTCGAAGTTGTTGACAGCACGCAGTCCCCTAACAGAGCCCTTTGCCCATGTGGAAGGTAGTGCAGGCAAGAGGCTTATTGTGTCATTACCACTCTGAAGCAACATCTCTGCAATTCCTGAGCACACACCAAAATTACCATCAATTTGGAAAGGAGAATGAGCGTCAAGCATATTATAATATACACCACCAGCATCAGGAGTCATATTTACGACATAATATTGAGAATGTTTTAATGCAAGTTTCAATATTTGTCTGCAACTGTCACCCTGTAGAGCCCTTGCCCAAAGATTCATTTTCCATCCCATTGACCATCCTTGAGATTGAATGCCACGTAATTTTAATGAATTTACAGCAGTATTAAAATATGGACTAGAGGGTGTTACTTCATTCAAAGGATAAAGGCACATAAGATGAGACAGATGACGATGATCGCTTTCTGTTCCATTGCCTGTAGCATAATCAATATACTTCCATTCCCGTAAAATGCTATCTCCACTGCTTACGCCGTATCGTCTTGCACCAAAAGTCCCTTTATATGCTTCATTATGCAGACCGTTGTCAAGTTTATTGAATTTTGCTGTCAATTGACTAACAAAATTTTCTGTAACACCAGCATCTGTCATCCCAAGTTCCTTGATGGCGTCTATGGTATTTGAAAACAGACTCCACACAATTTGCTGCGCGTGTGCGGTTACTGTTTTGTCGGGTCCATGTTCAGGAGACCATTCGTTAGGACATTCATAAGTTCCGTCTTTAGCCAATGTCAGACGTTCCATCCAGAATTTCACACAGCTAAGCATCACAGGTAATGCTTTATTTTTTAGAAAATCCTTATCGAGAGTATAACGATAGTGCTGCCATAGATGTGAGCATGCCCAGGCCCCGGCTTCCACATAATCATTATGCCATGTGGTACAATGACCGAAGATGTTGTTTTCAGTAAAGTTTGCCCAGCCACAACTCTGTCCGCAACGGTCTTTCGCGTATGATTGCCATTGCGGTTGTACCATTGCCATATCATAAAGATAATCCAGATATTTGCTATGAAGTTCTGATAGATTAGTATTTTCAGCAGGCCAGTAATTCATTTGTACATTGATATTGGCATGCATATCGCATTGCCATGCCGGATCATTATTATTGTTCCATATACCCTGCAAATTATTTGGAAGATCGACTCCTCTTGATGAAGATATCATCAGGTAACGTCCATATTGGAAATAAAGCTCTTCGAGAAAGCGAGTATAGCCCACCACAGAAGAACCGGAATAAGCATCAATTATCTTGTTTGTTGGATATTTATTCTCTGCTCCGTCAAGGTTTAAAGTTACCCGGGCAAATAGATTCTTATAATCAGAAAGATGGCAAGAATATAAATCATCCCATCCTTTTTCCGAGGCTTTCTGAACATACATCTTTATCGTGTCACCCAGTGACGATGTGTTCTTAATATAGCCTAATGTTGCAGGGTCATAATCGGTTCCTGCCGAAAGAATCACAGTAGCCTCGTCGGCACCCTTTACATAGATACCTGTTGAATCAGTACTCACAGTTCCACCTACAGCATTCACTTTGATACGGGCATTATAGCTTACAGTCGTAAGTTTTCCGCAGAAAACTCCTTCTCCTTCTCCTTCTCCATCTGTATATTTTGCCATATTACCATGAGGATTGTATAAGTAAAAATGATTATTAATAGCACCCGATGTAGATGCTTTGATGTGAATAGCGATACATTTGTCAGGATAGCTGGCCACGTATTCTCTAGTAAATTGAGTTTTCCCGTCAGGACTTGTCCATGACGACGATGCAGTACTGGTGGATAAATCCAATTGACGGTAGTAGTTTCCTGCTGATTTTGCAGATGAAGAGGTGGAAAAAATGTTGCCGGCATCTTCTATATACAGATTACCCATGGTCTGATAAGCACCTCGTTCCGTAGAACTGCCGGTCCACAACGTCTTTTCATTAAATTGCACAATGTCCTGATTGATACCACCATAAATCATCCCGCCTAGTTGTCCGTTTCCTATAGGTAGAGCATAATCCATCCATGGGTCACTCACAGTCATTGCTGTCACAGGAAAAGTGTACCATAGCGTAAGCATGTTGGATGGGGTATAACCATTGATAGAAGTATATTTATATTCACTTTTTTTCGACGGAAGAGTATCTATGACGTTTAAATCTGAAGGCAGAACGAAAAGTAGAGGGTTATTAATGTCATTTTGATTCCATTCACCTAATTCACGACCGGAGGTGTATCCACCCCATTGGTTCATTGAGTACCCTTGTGTGGAGGAGGTCTGAATCTCCCAAGCAGGAGCATAAGTTGTTGTGGTGGAATAAAGTTTTAAACTGCCAGTCTTGACTGCAGAAGCTGCAAAACGCCCACTGTTGCTCCAACTGTTACTGTTATAGTATATGTGACGACCGTTTTTACTCACTATTTCACATTTATCTTGTGTTCCTGTTACTTTCCATAGTTGTGAAGATGATCCTTTAATAGCACTTTTGGTCATTATATTTACTCCTTCACCCATATCCTGAACCACATTACCTCCACGACAGAACTGTAGGTAGTACCATTTCTCACTATTTCCGTTGCTAAACTCTGGAAGAGTCTGTGCCATCAAAATATTGGTAAGTGAGATAATCCATAAAAACGAATAAAATCTTCTCATATTTAAAAGCTGTTTAAATAAAAGAGAGTGCTTATTTTTTAAAAGTTAGCACTCTCTTATACTACATGAAAACTACTTATTCTTTAAATTATTACTTAATCGCCTATTATATTTATTTTACCATCATTTTAATAGTCTTCGTACTTCCGTCTGCATAGGTAATGCATTTAATGACAATCCCTTTCTGAAGTTTATTTGTAAGTCTACCGTCAATAGTGTAATATTTTACACTAACTTGTTTCGCTTCAGTATCACTTGAGATGGAGTTTATAGAAGTTAAGGTGCGATTATCAAGAACGAAAATGTATTGAGGTGTCGTTGATGTTGCAATCTTATTATATGGAGAAACCCAGTTGATAGTGTTACCCCAATAGAGACCGTCTATACGTTTAATTGCAAATAATGTATCACCTGCGGCTTGTGTATAGAACTGGAACGTATGATATTCAGGATTAAGATCCTCACCAGCCACAACATAAGCGTCAAGTGTAAGATAACCCTTAGGATTGGTTATGTTTGTCCCGTTCAGAGAATCGCTTCGTGTGAACGTGAATGTCCAATTATAGTCATCAATGGTTACACCAGTAAAGCGGGCAGCATCCTTTGCTGCACCAGCCGCATTAAAGAAGTTGGCATAATAGAATCCATTATTGCTACTATTGTTCTGGCAAAGACATTTGTCTGTACCAGCAAGGCGGAAACTGTAGTCACCGGAGATAATCTTCTCAAATGGAATTCGAGATGAAAGGAATGCAGTAAGGGCTTTCTGAATGTTTCTCACTTCATTGTCATAAATCAGCTGTGTTGCGCTGGGATCCCCCTCTATATCAATATATTCTTTGGCTTCAGCAATAAGAGTAATTAGGGTATTGTATGTATCTGTTGTGTATTGTCCTCCATTTGATCCAATCTGATTGATATGTGCATTCAGTACGCTGTCGGCATAAGCTACCTCAGCTTTCAAAGCAGTAGCATCACCACTTTTATAAGGATTGAAAACATCCAATCCAGAGGCTTTGGCAATAGCCAATGTATAAATAGAATCGGATGTAACACATGAACAGACACTGAGATCTGTTATTTGTGTAGTTGCACTGCCATTACTTTTTGAAGTATAGGCATCTTCCTCAAATGTTATTTTATCACCGGATTTTAGGCTTACGAAATAAGACATGGTAATAGGAGCTTTGCCTTTTGCCCCATCATTGGCAACACTTCCATATTGTTTGGCAAACATATAAGAGTCTGATGAACAGTTTGAGGCAGTGCTGTTGATAAAACGGCTACGGATGTAAAGCGGATTCTCCAGACTAGTGTTAGGGTTGGTTCTGTAACAGCCGAAATTCACTTTGTAAATTCCATCCTTGGGAGCTGTGAACATGATTGCAGGAGATGCAGTTGTCAGAGGATGCATATTTCCATTATCAGTGATATAGAACCAATCCGATGTGTTGTTATACCATGCGCTAATAGAGCTGCTGCCAAATTTACTTCCTGTTCCGTGTGTTGTCAGTGCGGTATATGTGCCTGTGGTGATGTCATAAGCATCAAA
>Ga0302208_10001531_pt1 | contig 9703 bp, 5 predicted proteins | sample II_Fen_E2_3_FD_194577 | JGI IMG/M metagenome (GOLD analysis project Ga0302208, IMG submission 194577) | Peat permafrost microbial communities from Stordalen Mire near Abisko, Sweden - II_Fen_E2_3 | ecosystem: Environmental > Terrestrial > Soil > Wetlands > Permafrost | place: Sweden: Abisko...
AAAATCAGAGGGTTTCGATTTTAAAGCACTTCCTTTCTGGCATGAGATGATTTTAAAATCAAGCCCAATCCAGTTGATATACTGCTCATTTTCCACCAACAAGTTATTCATCAACTTATGTTCACGCTTGCTCTTGGAGTCGTGCAATAACGAAATTTCAATACCACCACCGCCTTTGGAAACGGCTTTCAATAAATCTTTATTTTTTGTCAGCAACAATAAATCACCGGTTTCGGTCTTTTGAATTTTAATGATTTTGGGACTTACCGAATATTTTTTCTTTATTTCATTGAATACATCGTAAAAAAGTTCTTTTCGTTTTTCGAAAAGATATAATTTATGATCAATATTTTTTACCCATAGATTACCATCCTTCGCCTCAATAATATTTTGCAGTTTGTGAGGGCGGATATCCGTATTGTAGTCATCTCGACTATTATAACTTTTGAACTTTACCCCATCAAAGCTGCACAACCCGTACCACGTGCCAAACCACATAAATCCATCGGCGTCTTTGATAGCGCTAAAAACGGTGTTGTGCGGCAGACCATTCTCAATAGAATAGTCTTTCACAATCATGTTTTTATCTGCAAAAACCGATTGAAAAATGAAGAGAATGAACAATGCGAAAAATATAGTTTTTTTCATAAACTAACCGATTGAGAAACTTTGATACTAAGATACAAGTACAAAGATAGAAGACAATGAATGGTTTACAATGAAGAAAAGAGGATTAATATGCTTTTAACCCCGCAGACAATGAATAATTATATTCAATTAAGGATCACTAGAAAATCTTTATCCAAGGATTATCACTTCTGAATGGAACAGCAGGTAAACCCTCTTTGTTTATAAAATTAGACTGTGCTGCTTCGTGCCATGCAAAACGAACGGCTACCGGCTGTGAAACCGCGGGTGAAGAAACAATGACTTTATTTCCTTTCAGCTCAGCAACAGCCGAAACAAATTTTCCATCCGGTCCCGCAATGGTGAACCATGTCAGGGCTTTGTCATCGCGGCTTATCAAGCTACTACCCGTATTGCTAAAAGTGACTTCAATTTTATTCTTCACCACTTTCATTTTCTGATAAGTAGGTCCGGAACAAACAATATCCTTGAAACCATAGGTTTTATTCAATGCCACCAAACTCAATCTTCGACCGACCTCCCATTTGTAGCCCGGGTGCAAATCCACAATACTATCGACCAAATCGGTAATCGTAATCATGCCGGTTTGAGGGAGTTGAAGTGCAAGTGCCTGCGATTCCCAAAACTCAGGCAAATTGTCGGTGGAGTGTGGGCGTACATCTTTGGCTTGAGAATAATTATAAGGTGCAATTTGCACAAAATAAAACGGCATCTTAGCATCTTTCCAATCCGAGCGCCAGTTTTCAATCAAGGCTTTCTGTTTGTATGCATAACGAATCGTTTCATTCAGAAAACAACCCGACTCCCCCTGATACCAAAGAAATCCGCGGATAGAGAATGGAATGAGCGGTTGAATCATCGATGTGTAAAACTTACCCGGATCACCACCGTCGGCAGTGAGAGGTTCCAACACTTTACCATCCTTCATTTGGGGTGCAATTTCTAATTTAGAGGCCTCAATCCAGGGTTCGATGCGACTTCCCGGCACTGCTGACGAAATCATACCGATAGGAATATGTAGTTTAGCATACAGTTCCTTGGCATAAAAATAACCCACAGCCGAAAAATCAACCAATGACCTCCCTATGGCGACATCCCAACCGGCGTGAGTAGAATCGGGCGACATGTATTTACGACGTACCAGAAAAATGCGGATATTGGAATTGGATGCATTTTTCAAGTCATCTTCGGGTGGTCTGTATCCTTTTACATTTGTCTGGTAATTACTGAATTTACGCATGGCATATTCCATATTCGACTGACCGGAACACAACCACACTTCACCCACCAGAATATTTTTCAGCACAATGGTATTGGTACCTGTAATAGTCATTTGGCGTGGCAACTCCGAGGCTTGCATGGGGTTCAGATTCACCACCCATTTACCCGAATCATTGGCAACAGTTTCTTTCCGCTGCCCACCAAAAGTCACTGTCACTTTTTCGCCTTTGGAAGCCGTACCCCAGATTGGAACAGACTTGTAGCGCTGCAGCACCATGTTGTGACCAATCACTTTTGGGAGAATCACTTCCGCAAAAAGGCCGGAAGAAAATGTCAGCGCAAGGACGAGGAGAATGGAAAGTTTTTTGTTGTTCATGATTGTTTGATTCATTGCCTCCAGCTAAAGCAGGAGGCAATTGATTTATTTCTTTTCACCAAATTCCGTTTGCTGTTTTTCCACCTCATCGAGCAGTTTTTGCTTTTCAGCATCGGTGAGTTGCTTGATGTTTTTTGGTGCACTATCCTTTTTTGTTCCTTTTGTCTTTTGAATATCCATTGCACAAAAAGGCAAGTCAGCCGAAACGCTTTCAAATTCTATTTCGGCAGCAGTAGGTGCTTGTGTTCCTTCGAACTGAACGTGCGCTTTTACCTTGATCTTTCCGGCTTTGGTGGTAGAACGAATCAGTACCGGAGCACTTCCCCACTCCACAGCACGCGGATTGGCACCAATAGTTTGGTCACCAATAATTTCGCCTTCACCTTCGACCGTGAACACTATATTATCCTTTGCCAGTCGGCGTACATTGCCGATATCGTCGGTAATTTCAGCAACCACAATCACAAAGTCGGATCCATCGGCAACGAGCGATTTACCCAGATTATCAATATACAAACGGATTTTGGTTGAACGGCGCGAAGGCATTTTCTTCTCAGTGCACACCACTTTTCCGTTGATAATTCCTTCGGCAAGGAAGCTTACTTTTTGCCAGTTCTTTTGTTTGTAAGTGACGTCGCGCATTTGCCAGAAATCATACACGTTCTCGAAGGTAACAGGTGCATAAGGCATGTGACCTTTGGCATGAACTACCGGTTTGGTAATCGATTTACCTTCGTAAGCAGTCAGTCGTACCGAGTCACAATTACTGAATACTACCATATCTTTATCAGAGAAAGGTGTTATTTCATTGGCAACATACACCATTGGTCCTAAATCTGCTCCACCATGTTTTTCGTTTGGAGAAACCTGACTTTTGAACAAATAATAAGCATATTTTGGTTGACGGAACGCATCGAAGATACCGCCCCAATACGGATCGGGGTGATAACCGCGTTGATGGTCAAAAGGATGCCATTGCGCACCGCCTACAAATTGTCCGGTGGTGTGGAACATGGCGTCGTACGAATCGGCCAACGATAGAGCAGCTACTAACATTGGTTTTTCGCCCCAACTCCGGCTGGCGCGATTATTGGCATTATGTGCATACCAATCATCAACATTCTCACCAAATTCGCGGGTGAAGAGCGATTGTTTCACTTTGCCTTCGTCGGTTGGCCAGCCATACACCACATCGTAGTTTTCTTTTACTCCTTCCGATGCCAAATCGGCAGCAGCACCCGGAGCTCCCGGATAAGGAAATTCGTCCTTCGTTATTTTCAGAGAATTCAATGAAAAGTCCTTTGGAAAACGGGTTTCGTTCAAAATGGGCTCCCACAATACTACCGATGTATGGTTCCGATCACGGCGAATCAGGTTGTGGGTATTTTCATACACCAATTGTTCAAACTGTGGGTCTTTGTTCCAGAACTGCCAGCCCGGAGTAGCCACAATGATAAACATACCCAGTTCGTCACAGGCATCCATAAAAGCCGGATCTTGTGGATAGTGAGCCGTGCGGATAATCACACAACCGGCATCACGAAGGCGTTTTACGTCGCGCCATTGTTGTGAGTTGGGAACTGCATTGCCCACATAGGCAAAATCCTGATGGCGATTGCCACCCATCAGTTGCCCGTAAGGTTTATCGTTCAAATAAAATCCATCTTTACTACGGAACTCGGCTTTGCGAATTCCCACGCGAACGGTTCCACCATCAATGGCGGTTTTACCTTCTTTTACCAACAAATTCACTTTGTACAAATTCGGGGTTTCTGGCGACCAAAGTTGCGGATTAGCTACCGTTGTTTTTTGATAGATTGTTTTCGATTCACCCGCTTGCAGCGTAATCTTTGAGCTTATTTTTTTGACTATTTTACCTAAAATATCTGCCAGCGAAGTTTCCAACATTACTGTTCTTGGCTTAGCTGTGCTGTTTTTCAACTCGGTATTAATAAACACATCAGCACTTTTGGCACTTATATTATCGTAATGCACAAATACACCGCCACCGGCAGTTTTATTTGCCTCAACAGCATCAGTTATAGCCACTTTGTTTTTGCAAATCATCCACACATCGCGATACATGCCACCGTGGTAGGCAAAATCCATAGTAATTTGAGGTTTGCCGGGAGGGAAAGATTTATCGTCGCTATTATCGGCCATTACTGCCAATTGGCAAGTATCACCGGCTTGCGTTCCAAGAGCAGTAAGATCAACCGTTATCGGTAAATAGCCACCCACATGCTCTTTTACCAGTTTGCCGTTGAGGTAAATTTTTTGCTTGCCCATGATGGCTTCGAAATGTATCAGTACGTCTTTGCCTCTTGCATCAGTAGGTACCACAAAACGTTTGCGATACCACGCGACACCTTGATAATTTCGGCATCCACTGGCTTCGGCAGGCATCAGTTCCACGGTGTGCGGTGCAGCCACCACTTCCCAGCGCGAATCGTCGCAATCCGTTTGATCGGCATTTTTTACATCGCCCCGATGAAAGTGCCAGCCGGTATTAAAATTATAGACTTGCCTGCCACTGCCCGCCATGGGAAAAAATCCCGCAACGGAAGTTTCGGCGGCTGATAGTGCAAAACAAGCACCTTGAATACATGCAAGAATGAAAATGTGTTTTAGTTTCATGATATATTGTTCTGTTATTTATACTATTTACTCATTGAGAAGCATCATTTGCTCGTCAAGAGCAAAGTTTTACCCATCAGGGGCAAAGTTTTGCTCTTTAATGGCAAAGTTTTACCCATCGAGCCCAAAGTTTTGCTCTTTAGTGGCAAAGTTTTACCCATTGGGGGCAAAGTTTTGCTCTTTCGGAGTAGACGACGGCTCCGTTGGAGGTGATCACTCCCGAAAAGCATTTGTTTTATTTACAAAAATACTCAAAGTGTCAAACAAAACAGACGTTGGCAGAAACTAAATGTAACTGCAACGTCCGCTAAGTTTATATTATTTTATCATAATTACAATATCCGTTCTTCTATTTTTAGGAATTATTGAAATCACCCTCGCTTTTCCATCTTTTAGCTCAGCCTCTACTGTTGTATTTTTAGGAGCATGGAGTTTAAAATGTACGTTCCACTCACGCGGCCAGGCAGGGAAAAGCAGGATTCGCCCATCATCAGTAGTTTGCAATAGCATTTCCTGCAAACCAATCATGCCACTTCCACCCCAGTTATGGTCGGGTGTCCAGTCGAAGCCGGGGCCCCAAAAGGCAGGGAAGCGATGCGGACCATTGGCTAGCTTGAGCGTATTGAGTCGCTTGGCTTCGTAGGTCAACCCCAAACAAGCGGCAAAGATATTGTCCTGTTTCCAACCCACGTGACTACGGAATTTTAAAACATCTGTGTCGTAGCAATAGGTGTTACGAGCAATTTCCAGACTGTCTTTTCCTACTCCAAAAATCCGCCACGGAAAAACAGGATAGAGCTGAGGTGCTTCGGTATTATTTACCCGCTCCCAGGTTTTAGCGGGCGAAATCATTGTTTTTCCGTTCACTTCTCTCAATGGAATAGATGGAATAGTTTTCAACAAAGAATCATTCCCAATCGACTTCAAAACCGTTCGCAAAGCTGCAATCGTACTGGCCGGATTGTTCGCCATTTTGTAGGTTTCACACCCCGAAGCCGGAAAAAGAATCAGCTTACCGTCTCCATCAAGTGCTTTCCGTCCACGATGTTCAGCTAAGTAACGATAATGTTCATCGAAAAAACGGACACAACTTTCAACCAGCGGTTTGTATTTCGAAATATCCGCATTGGCATACTCCTTAGTTTCCAATATCATTTGGCAAAATTCCAACGCAGTATCCCATTCATATTCGAGCCATGCGTTGTATTCCACACCTTTGTCCGAATAATCGGGGCGTTTCCAACCATATTCGCTTGGATTGGGCAACCCAAAATTTTCCAGTTGTTCGGCAAAACAAGCACCACCATGTCCCCAATAAACTCTGGAGCGCAGTTCGGCATTTTTCAATAGCTTATTGTAAAAGTCGAATTGAGGAATCATAAGATCAAAATCGCCGCTTTTCAGCATAGGCCAGTACACGAGCCGTTGGTTCTGAGCGGTAAACGTACCACCTCCCCACTTACGATAATCGGGTGTAAAGCCCTGCATCGAATCAACAAATACCGGATCGAAAGTAAACAGTCCTCCATTAAAACGCGTCGGTGCCGTACCCAAAGCATTGCAACCAAGCATATAGCGGAACAAAGTGTAATTGCGCGTAAGCTCAGCCGCTTCACCTTCCGCACGGATAAAGCTGCGGTTCCAAAAAGTATTCCACCAGGCTATGGTTTGTTTGCGGTCGGTTTTCGGGTTAAGTGTTGATACTGTTTTTGCCAAATCAGCTTTCCACGAATCCACCGTTGCAGCTTGTGAGGTCTGCAAGGCTATGTTTATTGTCTGTTTTACAAAGGCTTTTTTGCTTCTGAAAACCCAGGCCTGAAAATCCGTTCCGGCATAAGTCCCTTTTTCCGTTCCGGCAAAAAGAAGGTTATCGCTCCACATTTTACCTCCCGAAGTCAGGTTGGCAATGGGATTATAAAGTTGCGCCTTTACGCTTTCCAGACCCTGCTGAGCAACAGTAATATCAAAAACTGTTTGGGCTGGATTACGGTGATAAAAAGTAACGGAATTTCCGGAAGCAGCAATAGAATCCTTCGTTGTAAACAATCCCTTAGGAGGTGCCCACTTATAAGAGTTCTGCTGACCTTCGCCTTTGCGAATCAGGCGGTCGGCATAACGCCAGTTTTCGTAATGGACTTCGGAAGCAATATTTTTTCCGCTTTTAATTTCAAGATGAACTATAGGTTTGAAAACATCCCCCCAAAGTTGGATAGTCGTGCCGTTGGCAGAAATTTGCACATAACCGCCGTTGAGTTTCAGTTCCTGCCTAAAGTCGGTAGCATTAAGGAATGGATTGGGCGAAAGTCGAACCCGAAAACGACCTTGTTTAAGCATGGTATTGTTCTCGTCGAAAGCCCCGCTCCTGCTTACGTAAAACAACAGATCACCATTTTCCACCCACACATTCATCCCAATTTCACCACCCCCGCAAGGCATGGATTCGGAGGAATTATGCGAGGGGGAAGTCCATACATAATTCGGCTCCACTCCTTTTACAACAAAAGAAATAGACAAGAAAAAGAATATATATTTTAGCTTATTCATTTGTTTATTTTAAACCACATAGGCACATAGAGTACATAGTTATTCTCTGATTTCTATGTGCCTATGTGGTTCATCAGACTACCAATTATCACTTCTGAAACTTGACACAGGCAAGCCTTCGGTACTGAACAAATCGCCGTCAGCATAGTTTTCGAATGCATAACGCACCGCTACGGGTTGCTTCACATCTTCACTTTTTACATACATTTTACTGCGGACAATCCACGCCTTAGCCGGATGAAAAACCTTATCGGCACCGGCAACCGAAAACAATTTCGATTCAAAGTTCTTTGCCGAAATCCACATCGGTGCACGGTCGAAATTAACTATCACCGTGTCGCCCTGAATTTCTATATTTTTATACACCGGACTTTCAGAAGCAACGCCTTTCAGTCCGTATGTTTTTGTCAAAGCCAGCAGAGCCAGTCGTTCACCCGGGATTTGTTTTTTCGGAGGATGAATGCCCCCTTTGTAACCTGCATCCATCAACACCGCCATGCCCGATTTAGGCATCATCGCTTCGGCTTTCATTTGTGCTTCACGAAGATAGGCCGAATTAATGACTTCTTTGCCTTTTTCGGTAATAATTGAATAATCGTAAGGGGCAATCTGGCAATAATAGAAGGAAATCGTATCGGCTTGCACCCAGTTTTTCCGCCATCCACCCACCATAGTGCTGAACATAGCGGCATACGAATCGGCACGATCGTAATTAGTTTCGCCCTGATACCAGATCACGCCTTTGATCGTGAGTCCGGCAATCGGATTGATCATAGCCTGATAAAGCGTTGTTGGTGTGCGGTTTTTCTCTTTGATGTCAGCTTCTGTTTTTGGGATTTTTACTGACGGAAAAGCACGCAACATATCTTCGGTCATCCATGCTTCCACGCTCGAGCCGCCCCATGCGCTGAGTACCAATCCTACGGGAACGTTGAGTGTTTCCTGCAACAATCGTCCGAAATAATACCCCGTTGCGCTAAATTCTTTTACTGTTTCGGGTGTGGCTTCTTCCCATTTTCCGGTCACATCGGTTTGCGCTTGAATAGTAGAATTTCGCTTTACTGTGAATAAGCGCAGGTTCGGATTCGTGCTTTTCAGAATATCCATATTGCCGCCTTCCACACCTTGATTTTTGAAGCCTTTCATGGGCATTTCCATATTACTCTGACCGGAGCAAAGCCACAGTTCACCCAAAATAAGATTATTCAGAGTCAATGATTTTCCATCACTCAAAGTTAATGTGTATTTTTTGCCATCGGCTTTAGGCGTGCTTATCGATGCTTTCCAGTTTCCATTGCTATCAGCTGTGGTTTTGATAGCCGTTTTGTTCCACGAAGCCTTGATAATAACGGTTTTGTTGGCCTCTGCTTTTCCCCAGAGATTCACTTGCGTGTTTTGCTGAAGGAGCATATTGTCGGAAAAAATTGCCGGAAGTTTGACTTCGGCATGAACGACTGAAATCGAAAATAGGAATATGAATAATATGTTTGAAATGCGTTTCATATAATGTTGTTTTTATCTTTGAATAATCGTTACCGGACCTATCAAGCCAGACTCCATTAGCTTATCTTCACTCATGCGATATTTGCCGTTTGTCCATATTCCCGGGAATGGTGGCGTTCTTTTATCAGAACCGTTTATGGCATTTGCCCAGGTATTGCAGACTTCTATCTCGAGTGTATTAATGCCTCTTTCTAATGCTTTTGTGACATCAACCTGATAAGGAGCCGTCCAGACTGTTCCGCAATCAATACCATTTACGCGAACGGTGGCAAGACTCGACAGCTTTCCAAGATTCAAACAAACCGATTTACTCTTGCTGGCATTGTTGAAATTGGTTTTGTAAATGGCTGTTCCCGAATAATACTTAATCAATGGATTTTCGCTTTTGCTCCAGTCGAAAAGTTTGTCTGTATCAACCGATTGTTTGTTACTCAAAAAAGTAACATTCCAATTGGCTTTTAATTCAGCTGCTGTTGGAGCTTCAGTTGTCGGCTCTGTTTTTGAAATGCTATTCCCATTCTCAAACACTACGAAAACCGATTCGGATGCCGATAAATTTAGCTTCATCTGCGTTCTTCCTTGTTCGGATTTCCATTCTGTCGGAGTACTTATCTGTCCGGTCACAGCATTCCAAAGTTGAGGATTTTTTCCCTCGACGCGGAATGAAGCAACAATACATTTATCTATATTTTCCTGATTAGAAATAAAATAAATATCAGTATTTTCTCCTCTTCGGTGCGTCCATGCAACATTTTTCGGCACAAGCACATACGG
>Ga0302208_10001542_pt1 | contig 9674 bp, 10 predicted proteins | sample II_Fen_E2_3_FD_194577 | JGI IMG/M metagenome (GOLD analysis project Ga0302208, IMG submission 194577) | Peat permafrost microbial communities from Stordalen Mire near Abisko, Sweden - II_Fen_E2_3 | ecosystem: Environmental > Terrestrial > Soil > Wetlands > Permafrost | place: Sweden: Abisko...
TTTCATCCGCTAACTTGTTTTTAATGCACATTTTTGGAAAACCAGCGATTTTTGCAGGCATCTGACGTTCATACTTAAGCAAAAGCGACTAACTTTGCATTTGTACAGCATCCATCTGTTAAGCTTACAGATGCAAAAGTGAGAAAACTTTGTGACATGACAAAACTAAGCGTTAATATCAATAAGATTGCAACTTTGCGTAATGCAAGAGGTGGAAATTCACCCGATGTGCTCCAAGTAGCAATGGATTGCGAAGAATTTGGGGCAGAAGGCATCACCGTTCATCCAAGACCCGATGAGCGACATATCCGATACCTGGATGTCCTGCAGTTGAGACCCATCATCAAAACGGAATTCAACATCGAAGGATATCCTTCCCGCGACTTCATGGACCTCGTCCTTAAGGTGAAGCCGCATCAAGTTACATTGGTACCCGATGCACACGATGCCATAACCTCCGATGCTGGTTGGAACACGAAAGAACATTTCAGTTTCCTGTCAGAAGTCGTGGAAGAATTCTGTGCAAAAGGCATTCGGACTTCCGTGTTTATCGGAACCGACCTCCTCGATGTGGAAAATGCAGCCAAATTGGGCGCAGACCGCATTGAACTTTACACGGAACCATATACCACACTTTATCCCAAGGATCCTGCAGAAGCCATCAAGCCGTTTATTGAAGCGGCGACCCTGGCCCGTAAATTGGGACTTGGCATCAATGCCGGCCACGACTTGAGCCTGGTGAACCTAGCTTACCTGCATAGCAACATCCCTTGGATAGAGGAGGTTTCCATTGGGCATGCCTTAATTGCGGACGCTCTATATCTTGGATTGAAAAAAACAATCCATTCCTACAAGGAATGCCTTAAATAAACAGTCATATGAAGCACCTCTACCTGTTTTTAGCACCAGGCTTTGAAGAAATTGAAGCCATCGCCACCATCGATGTATTACGCAGGGCCGGTTTGGATGTAAAAAGTGTCTCCATATCCGATAATTTGAAAGTAATTGGAGCCCATGGGATTTCTGTGGAAGCAGATTGTCTTTATCCCGAGGTGGATTTCGCGGAAGCAGAAATGCTGATCTTGCCTGGTGGTATGCCTGGAACCAAGAACCTTAACGCTCACGAAGGCCTGAAAGCAATGCTAACACAGCATGCCAAAGCCGGGAAGCCCCTTGCAGCAATATGTGCCGCACCGATGATTCTGGGACAGCTAGGTTTGCTCGATGGCAAAGAGGCAACCTGTTATCCTGGCAATGAAATTTATCTGAAAGGAGCCAACCTTTCAGAATACATGATCGTACAAGACGGAAACTTCATCACGGCGTCCGGTCCAGGTGTAGCTGCTGAATTCGCTCTTCAAATCGTCGAACACTTCCTCGGCGAGGAAAAAATGGAGGAAATCTCCAAAGCCTTGTTATTAGGGTAGATAGATTTTATTTATAAGTATTTTACAAGTGTTTACTTGCTATAACAAGTTTGATGGCGTACCTTCGTTGTCAAATAAACGCATATCATACAACTGTTTAAAATATCAATAGATTATGAAGATTGAAAAGATTTTTGGACGAGAAATTCTGGATTCACGCGGTAATCCGACTGTAGAAGTGGATGTTACACTGGAATCAGGTGCTTTTGGCCGTGCTTCAGTTCCGTCCGGTGCCTCAACCGGAGAAAACGAAGCCATTGAACTTCGCGACGGTGACAAAGGTCGCTACCTTGGCAAAGGAGTCACCAAGGCCGTTGATAACATTAACAACATACTTGCTCCAGCATTGGTAGGCATGTCCGCGTTTCACCAGGTGGAAATCGACCACAAACTGATTGCATTGGATGGCACCAAAACCAAATCGAACCTGGGTGCAAATGCTCTGCTCGGCGTATCACTTGCCGTAGCCAAAGCCGCAGCAAACTACTTGGATTTACCACTTTATCGTTACATCGGTGGTGTAAATACGGTTGTATTGCCGGTTCCGATGATGAACATCATCAATGGTGGTTCTCACTCAGATGCACCCATCGCATTTCAGGAATTCATGATTCGACCTGTTGGCGCTTCTTCCTTCAAAGAAGGACTCCGCATGGGGGCTGAAGTCTTCCATTCATTGAAAAAAGTTTTGCATGACCGTGGGCTAAGCACAGCCGTAGGTGATGAAGGTGGTTTCGCTCCTGCCCTGAAAGGCACGGAAGATGCACTGGAATCCATTATCGACGCCATAAAAAAAGCAGGATACACAACAGACGATGTACATATTGCTTTAGATTGCGCCGCTTCTGAATTCTATAAGGATGGCATTTACGACTACAGTAAATTTGAAGGGCCTCTTGGTGCCAAACGCAACTCTGCCGAACAAGCTATCTATCTGGAATCACTCATTGACAATTACCCCATCGATTCGGTTGAAGACGGGATGAGTGAAAACGACTGGGCTGGTTGGAAACTGTTGACGGACAAGATTGGTAAACGCGTTCAACTCGTTGGAGATGACTTATTCGTGACCAATGTGGACTATTTAAAGCGTGGTATTGTTGAAGGTTGCGCCAACTCCATCCTGATCAAGGTGAACCAAATCGGGACCCTGACTGAAACACTGGATGCTATAGAAATGGCACACCGTCATGGTTACACTTCTGTAACATCACACCGCTCCGGCGAAACGGAAGACAGCACCATTGCTGACATCGCCGTTGCTACGAATTCAGGTCAAATTAAAACGGGTTCATTGAGCCGCTCCGACCGCATGGCCAAGTACAATCAACTCCTGCGCATTGAAGAAGAATTGGGTGCGGATGCCGTTTACGGATATAAAAAAGTTTAAAGTACCCCTTTACCATAAAAGTAAAACCCCAAAAGTTTTTGTCTAACTTTTGGGGTTCACTTCAAAGTGAGGCAGCCTTTTTTTATGGAATAATAAGTCTTATTTCGACTTAGGTCCTTGAGAAGTTGGAGCGACTGGTGCTGTAGGTGCAACAGGAGCTGTAGGAGCAACAACCGAACCAGTTGCAGTGGCTGACTTCTTCACTTTCTTCATTACCATCTTAGGAACCGGCGGATTGTAAGAATCGATCAACGACTTGGCGTCAGCGTTATCAGGAGCCAGTCCCAAAATCTTATTGCAATACAAGATGGCATTATCCTTATCCAATTTGACATAATAGTACCAAGCCAAGTAACGATAAATGGTGATAAGATCCTTTTTATTGGAGTTGGACATGACACTGCCGTTGTCCAACTTCTTTTGGAGAAGCGCCAAAGCCTTTTCATAGTAGGGTTTTGCCAATCCCAATGTTGTTTCAGGGTCCAGAGCTGCATTTGTATTACCTCTCCACAAATTACCGATATGACTTTCGGGGCTCTTGATACAAACGGTTCCGAAAGCAGTATCTGCTTTAACCAAATAGTCTTTGTAAAGTAATTTACCAGCATCGGTAGAATCCTTGGCTATGCCTTGGGCGGCAAGATACCATGAACGGCCCATACTGTAATAGTCCGTTCCTTCAGCTACATCAATGCCTCCTACCATGTCGATGTATTTCTGTGTGGTTTCGGCAGCTTTGGGGTAATCTTTCATCTGTGAATAAAGTGTTGCCAATTCCTTATAGGTTTCCGGCTTCGCTGCGCTGGATGCTAGAACCTTGTTGTATTGCTCCAGAGCTTCAGGGAATTTACCTGCGTCGGCCAAAATGGTGGCATAGGCAGCATAATCCTTATCAATGAACGTACTTCCTTGAATGCTAAAAAAACGGGTAGCTATATTGATGCCAATAGAATCCTTCGTTTTGGCGGCATTGTACATTCTCAGGCGATTCAATACAAAATTCATTGAATCCTTGGCTAAAGCCTTATCAAGAAGTAAAACGGATTGTGCGAATTGGTCTGTGAAATAATAGGCAGATGCCAGACGGGGAAGGTCTTCACCTTCACACTGTCCTTCTCCATAATACTTTACATATGCCTCAATGGCACTCTTGTATTTTCCAACAGAATTATATACACGGCCCAAGGTGCGGTATGCAACGGTATAATCCGGATGTGCAGCAATAACCGGGGTAACTTTGGAGATAGCGGCTTCCTCATTGATCAATGCATAAACCTCCGCATATTTAAGTGCTGCAACTGTATTGGTGGGATCAAAATAAATGGCTTGTTCATACTTACCTGCAGCTTCACCATTCTTCTCTTCAGCAACCAACATGTCACCTTCAAAAATATACAACAACGGCGATTTTTTAGCAACCTTACGGGCGATATCCAACTTAATAGGAACCAAGGTCCTTAAACCAGCCTGATAATAGGCACGGGCAATGGCCACATTTACTTCCGCATTTTTTTTGTTCTTTTTCAGCGCAGTTGTAAAAATCAATTCTGCTTCCTTCTGGTTGGTTTTCAAAATGATTGAACCTTTACCGATAAAATTTAAGGGGTAAAGTGCATCTGTTGCGATACCTTTGTCAAAATACGCCATGGCAGCATCGGTCTTGCCTTCAGCCTTGGCAATTTCACCCAAATAGTAATTGGCTTCAGCAGGGGTCGTGGCCAATTGACCTTCAAAATATTCTTTAGCTTTGGTATATTCTCCGATACCAAAATAATCTTTGCCGAAGTTGCTCTGAGCAGAAACTACAGTGGCGAGCAAGGCAAAAAATGCAGTGATTACATGCTTCTTCATTCTTTTAAATGTTATGGTTTTTTGATTGATGAAATTCATTCAATTATTCTTACAAGCCTCGTCGGCCTAGTGGATGGCACAAGGCCGGCTTTCATGATGATACGCTGACCTTTGTCGCCTCCGACGAAATTCATGAAACCTGAAGGCAGATAACCTGGAGCATCCGAAATGATCATGTAAATATATCTGAAAAAAGGATAGCGCTCCAACATCAGGTAAGCAGGAACTGGAGTGTAACTATTGCTTGGATCAGCCACATCATAAGGACTTACAGACATGACACGAATCTTATTGATAAAAGTTAGCTTAGTGGAGTCATCTGGATTGCTTACCCAATTGACACCAATGATGCCCAAAGCATTGGGCGTTTTTGATACATAATCTAGGACCGCCTGATTGTTTTCTTTGGCGTAAACATTCTTGGAAAGGAACTTGCCTTTAGAAACAGAATCCTGAACGTAACGAACGGTGCTTGAGTTCGCGTTGTCAAATACCACCTCGATAGTACTCTGACCGGATCCAGGCCTTAAATCACCCCAAGTCCGGATTTTACCTGATAAAATTCTTTTAAACTCATCGACTGTAATCAGCGAGTCTTTGTTTGTTTTATTGATGATGAGCGCAATGCCATCCACTGCTATTCTCGCAGAGCGAGGCAGTAATTTCTTGTCTTCCAGGATCTTCTTCTCCCTGGGTGTTAAATCCCTGGCAGCAACAATCAAACGTACACTGTCTTTGAATAACAAATTCAGTGCGTCTACTTCGTTGGTGAATTTCAATTTAATGGTCGCATCAGAATTAAGCGATTGGAAAACGTTGGCTTCTTCGTGCATGATGGGCGAAAAGCAGTCGTCACAAATCACGGTTGCAACCCCGGTGGTGGTTGTATCCGTCCGTTCGGGTCCCCTCTTTTGGTCACACGCTATTGCGGTTAAACCAAGAGTGATTGCCAACAGGATCGAAGTTTTTTTCATTTGTTTTTGTTTAAGAACGTATCTCGTTCCAAATCTGGTAACCTCTATAGATAGAAAAAATCAGAAAAACGATTCCAAAAATAATGCGCAATGCAGCGGACATAGTGGAAAAGTAATTCGTAAACAACGTAAGTACAGCCATGCCCAGAAAAACCAAAGCCATAAACGCGCCCCAAACCAGTTTGAAATTCAATTTTTTCATTATCTGTTTTAAACAAGTTAAAGAGAAGAGAAGACCACTCTTTGAAAAAGCATCTTCTCTCCTCTTTTATAATTGAAATTTTATAGGTTACTTCTGTAACTTAAATACTACAGGAAGCGTATAATAAACCGGCACATTGCGTCCGTTCTGACGTCCCGGAATCCACCTAGGCATCATCTTGACAACACGTACGGCTTCTTTATCACAAGAAGGATCCAATCCACGAATTACAGTAACATCGGTTACATCACCAGTGCGGCTAACAACGAAACGAATGGTCACACGACCTTCGATTCCAACTTCAGCTGCCACTGCAGGATATTTCAAATTATCATGGATGAACCTAATCAGTTCTTCTTCACCACCCGGGAACGCAGGCATTTGTTCAACACCGTAAACAGGCTTCTCTTCAATGACGACCTTGTGGTCTTCCAGATCAGCGATGTCCACACCCTTTTCTTCGTCGGTACCTTGAACTGTTGCTACGGAAATTGTTGTCTTTGTTGCTGACAAATCTTCCTGAGATTGTAGTTCTTCACCTTCTTCGATTTTTTCGTCCGTGATGACCGGAGCAGTAAACTTCACCGTACTCTTCAAAGGAGGTGGTGGTGGTGCTTCCTCGGCACGTTTAATGTTCTCTTCTTTTACTTGATCTTCCAGTTTGGACAAGTCGGTAAGGACAGTCTTTTCGTCCATCGTTTCATGTCTGGCAGTCAACTTCTGCACCGTGTCAATCAAGGTGGGAAGGGCTGCAAGAAAAGCGACGAACAAAAATGCGATGATGAATGCACGAGTGTGGCGTTTACTGGAGGTCTGACGCATTCTATATGCACCATAACTCTGGTTTCTTCCTTCAAAAACCAAGTCACACCATTCGGCATCATTCAAATTGATATCTTTTGCCATTTTCTAATCTTTAGATTAAGGTGAGTTACTTTGTTTTTGGCGTTCCAAAATCGGATGCTGCAGTTAATGCACCAGCCTTTTTCAGATTATCCATCACATACTGGTCTTTTGCGTCAAGATCAACTATTGCGTAAATCCCAATACTACAGATCTGCATTTCATCCAGGGCATCAACCAGATTCTTATAGTTGGAATCGGTTGTCGGTTTGATGATCACGACCTGACCATTTTTGTCGTCTTTGATCTTTTTAACCTGACTATTATAATCGGCCAGTTTGATCTGTTTCCGATCCCTCATGTCTCTGAGTTTCCGAATATTTTCTACGGCAACCCTGTTCCTGCTCAATAAAATACTTCTAAGACTATTCTTATCTTGGGAACTACCATAATTCGCAATTTTCACAGATTTATAATCTTGATAGTTGGGCTTTCCAAAATAGTAATATATTTTGTTATCCTCGCCGAGAATTATGGTGATGGCCTTTGTGTCGGCCACCTTGTTCCGTTCGTCTTGATTAACCTTGTCGTCTTTTACCGGCATTGTTATATCCATCGTTTGTGGCTTTGCCAGCGATGTACAGAACATGAAAAATGTGATGAGCAACATATTCATATCTACCATCGGTGTAAAGTCCACGCGAAGACTCATTTTTTTAGGTTTCCCTTTTTTCTGTTCGCCTCCGCCAGTTTGTACTTCTGCCATTTTATTCTTTTATTATTAGCTTGTTCAACTTTCCTGTACTTCCTTTAGAAGCCTGCGGGCATTGGTTTCAAAACAGTAACCAAGCTGTAGCGGTTCAACTTCAGATCCTGAAGCGTATTGAGCACAGTCTTGACTTTGGGGTAAGGTGTTCCTTCATCAGCCTTGATAGCGATGGCCAAATCCTTATTGGCACTTGTAGCTAGCATCACCCAATGTTTGAACTGGTTGTTGGTGCTGTCAGTGGGTATTCCGAAATCTTTCAGCGCCTTATCCTGTTCTTCGCCTCTCTTATCGAGAAACGCTTGTAGTAAACCTACAGGCATCCCAATATTGGGTTGGACTAAAAATGACTTTTTCTGAGCAGGCGTGAATTTGATACTATAGTCTTTTCCGATATTCTCCAATACTTTCAACTTATCTGCGGGACGGTCCAGGTTCAGAAAAACCCTTCCGTCATTATTGATAAGGATTGTAAGTACGTTGGCATCGGGAATCTTTCTTTCCGAAACGGAACCGGGAGTGGTCACTTTAACCGGTTCCTTGGGTATGAAAGTTGATGTCAACATGAAGAATGTCAGCAAAAGTACCGTCACGTCACTCATCGCAGTCATATCGATGAAGGTGCTGTGTTTCTTGGTTTTAACTTTGGACATGTTCTACTTTTCTTTATTAATCTCGAAACTACAAATTATTTACCAAGGTGCTTTTTGGTGTAGGTTTGGCCAATGGCAAAACCGACTTCATCAACAGCGTTGGTGATGTTCTGTACTTTTGCGGCGAAGAAATTGTAGGAAATAATAGCCAATGCACCCGTTGCGATACCGCAAGCCGTGTTCATCAAAGCTTCAGAGATACCGGTTGACAGAGCAAGTGAGTCAGGAGAACCTTCATTTGCAAGAGCGGCAAAGGAGCGGATCATACCCAATACCGTACCGAGCAGTCCAAAAAGGGTACCAAGCGTAGAAATGGTGGCGATGATCGGAAGGTTCTGTTCCATAGAAGGAAGTTCCAATGCGGTAGCTTCTTCAATTTCTTTCTGGATGATGGCCGATTTTTCGTCGTTGTTCTTGTCGGTAATCTTTTCAACATCTTCGTAACGAAGCAAGCCAGCGTTCAAAATGTTTGCGACAGCACCTTTCTGGGCATCACACATTTCGTGAGCAGCTTTGATATCGCCGGCTTCCAGTTTTTCTTTTACTTTTTCAACAAAAGAAAACAGGCTGTTTTTACCTCTTGCGCGATTCAATGCGAAAAAACGTTCTACGGAAAGCGTGATTACTGTGAACAGTAATGTCAATACCATCGGGATGATGAATCCACCTTTATACAAGGTACCGAAGAAATTACCTGGAAGTGGGTGACCTTTGGGATTTAAATCAACGAAGTTGGAAGGTTGACCTGCAACGAAGATAAAAAAACAAACAGCCAGAACGGCGCAGCCTGCAATTACTAATCCTGAGTTTACACCCTGGGACTTTTTGACTTTCTTTTCTTTTTGGGTTTTCATAATGAATTCAATTTTTATTGTAACTAAATATTCTGTTTGTTTGATACCTGTGATTGAAAATCCTTCTCTATCGTAAAAAACGGAGAATTTCCCAAAATATTGGAATATTCACCGAAAAAATTTCATAAAACCTCGACAAGTTCTGTTTATAATGAAAATGAGGTCTGCTTTCCTCCCTAAAATTGGGACTGCAAATATACAAACGGATTTCCTTCAACTTCCAATTTTCACCTTTTATTTTTCAAAATAATTTCAATTTCTCATCATAATTAGCATTTCCACAGACTAATACGGAAATGTCAGAATCTAAGGAGAAACATTATTCTGAAAAAGATGTCCCGGAACAGTTAAGGCTCCGGGACATGACCCTTATCGCAGCAACGACATGTACATGATACGGAGAATATCTCCCCATACATCCTGCTTGTTGTACCAATTCACCTTGTTGGTATAAAGGAGGGCTACGACCTGATATTTCGGATCGATGAAGTATTCCGTGCCATAATAACCACCCCAGCGAAGGGAGCCCGGAGTTTTCATTGTTCGTGCAAAGGTTTCCTGATTGGCAATTTCAAGACCCAAACCAAACTGCTGGGTTCCGTTCGCGCCAAAGAGTTGGTCGGTGACCATCTGTTCAACAATTTTCTTGTTTAAAAAACGTTTGCCGTCATAAATGCCATAATTGAGAATCATCTGACAAATGTGGGAATAGTC
>Ga0302208_10001544_pt1 | contig 9672 bp, 9 predicted proteins | sample II_Fen_E2_3_FD_194577 | JGI IMG/M metagenome (GOLD analysis project Ga0302208, IMG submission 194577) | Peat permafrost microbial communities from Stordalen Mire near Abisko, Sweden - II_Fen_E2_3 | ecosystem: Environmental > Terrestrial > Soil > Wetlands > Permafrost | place: Sweden: Abisko...
AGAACAGTTTTAACTTGTTGTATAGAATATTGTATTTCTAACAAAATTGATTCTTTTTTATGTTCAGAACTTTCCAGAATCGGTAGAGATACACTCCAAGTTTTGAAAACACTCGAATTATTACACGATAACAAAATTAATGTTTTTATACAAAACCTAGGAATTAACACATTGACAGACAAAAAAGAGATTAACCCAATGGCTTCCATTATTGTTACTGTCATGGCTGAAATGGCAAAAATTGAAAGAACTAATATCGTATATCGGTTGAATAGTGGTCGACAGAACTATGTTGCGGCTGGTGGTACGCTTGGACGGTCTAAAGGAAGTACGAAGTCCATCGAAGCAAAGAAAGATGAATACAAAGAAGTTATTTCACTTTTGAAAAGAAATTATTCTGTACGCAACACGGCAAAAATTGCTGAATTCAGTGTTAGTACTGTCCAAAGAGTTAAAAAAGAGTTCGGTCTTTGAACATTTTGAAAAAAATATAGAAAATCATAACGGGCAACGGTATCATGCGTTAAAATAGGCTATTTTCAAATTAAAAATATCAGTAAAAATGTCAATTAAATAGCTGTATATTAGGTGTATATATAAAGATTTATGGGTTTTTATTTGCATTCGTCATACATGTTTTAATTTATTGGGGTTATCTATCAATATATCAGCTATATATGGACGTTATTTTGAAAAAGGTAGGACGTGCACTTTTTGTTTAAAAAACAGTGTTTTTTGATGTGTTTTATAGGGGTTTTACTGAAAAATACGGGAAAAAATATTTTCGCCCAACGGTCAAGGTATTATTGACTATCTTGATACTCTTTTTTTATTTAGGGGATTTTTTAGGTACTCAAATTGACCTCCTGCCTTCCCGTCTAAGGTCTTCCCTCAATAGGTGGTGCATTGTTACTTTATATTTTTCATCTTCCTGTTTTTCCTTAATTCATTAGTCCTAGCGTTTCTTTTAATTGCATTGTCTAGTCGATATTGTTTAGATTTCTCTTTACTTGCTTCATTGCCTTCTTCGTCTTCGTGGAAATCATACGGGGGAAAATCTGCATTGTTATTATCACCGTTTGCGTTGTCCTCTTTTAATAAAGTGATGAATTCTCTTACAGGATATGTTCCAGCTTCAATTGTAACATAAGGGTCTGGTATTGTTATCTGTTTAGCATTTGCATCAGTTGGATTTATATCTGGTCGATGCATTATGAATGTTGGATTTTTTCCTTTAATTGGTATAATCTCAATACTGGACTTTCTTTTTATAGGTTTTTCACTATTCCATGTTGTAATTGTTTTACCTTTAAAGACAACCGTTTTATTCTCGTGTATATATTCAGCTGATTTATCGTCATTGTTCCAAAATTGGTATATGTAATGAGGTTCTTTGCAATACATTGGGTCATACCATTTTTCTTCATTTTTATATTTGGCTGATTTAATTGTTCCCCATGATTCCGAACCATCCTTAAAATTGATTATGACAAGGCTATATTTATCGAAAATTGGATACAAGGAAACTTTTTCTAAGTATTCGTCTGTCAGTTGTTTTAATAGTGTCTTATTGGCTCTAATAGTTTCTTCTTGTTTTTTTAATGTTTCGCTTGTTGCCATTGCCTTAATAGACTTTATTGTATTTTCTGAATTATGTTTTTCGGATTTTAACTTGTTAATTTCTTGGTTTAGCTTCTGAAATTTTGTATCATATTCATTTTTTCTGTCTTGTATTGCATTTTCTGGAATGTCAAATCGGATAGATTTTTCAAAGTATTTTAGCCAAGTTTCAGATTCAATTTTCAATTCTGATTCTTTACTTGACTGAATTTTACCATTCTGTTCGTTTTGTAGAGTTAATTCTTCGATTCTTATGGTTGACTTATTAGCTCTATCAGCATCGGCAAGCCTAAATAAAATCATTTGTACTACTAATCCATCAAGCTTGTATTGCGCAATCTCTAAAGAATCGGTACAGTTTATATTTCGTGTTTTAGTATCTTTTATCTTACCATAGCACATATATCTATAAGCTCCATTAGCTTTAGTACTTACTACATTTCTACCGCAGCAACCGCATTTTAAGATGCTTTTAAGCAATGTTGGGTGTAGAGTTGGTGTATTCTTGATTAGATAGTTTTCTTTTAGCTTAGCTTGAACATCATTGAATAAATCGTCTTCAATTATCCTCAAAGACTTTTCTGTTATATTTATGATTTCTAAGATTTCTCTGTTATTCCTTTTTTTTATTTTGTTGGTGTTTGTTGGGTCAGGCTTGTGCATTGTACTATTTCGTTCGCCAACATATAATCTGTTTTTAAGAATTTTGTTTAGGCTTGCCGCTGTCCATACTAAACTTTCAATATCAAATCGCTTGTAATCTTTTTCATCAAACCCTTTTTGATTTCTTCTTTCGATAGATTCAGCGATTCGTTTTTTGTAAGGTGATTTTGAGTTCTCTGAATTTAATATGTCGCAAATTTTCTGTGCTGAAAGTCCATCAGAATACATTTTGAAAATACGTTCAACAGTTGTTACCTCATCAGGGTCAATTATAAGACGTTTTGTTCTATCCTCCGATTTATAACCAAAAGCAGGTAATCCACCCAGATTAATCCCTCGATTTTTTAATGCTGATATTTTTCCAGAGGTTGAACGTTCCGCAAATAATTCAATTTCATAACTTGCAACAACTCCTAGTACTTGAATGAGTATATCAGTACCTAAATCACCAACTTTTCTAACCCAAATATTCTGTTTTTGAAAAAATAAATCAATATCGTGCTCTCTGAAAAAATCAATGGACTGATTTAGTTCAGTAACCGTTCTGGACAACCGTGTAAACTCTGAAAATAAAATAACGCTAAAAAGATTTTTTGTAGAATCTGCTTTTAGCCTTTCTAAATCAGGCATATCTTCATTTTTCTTGAATCCAGAAACTACATCTGTATAAATTTCATAAATGTCGTAGCCCTCTTTCTCAGCAAAAGCCCAAAGGTCTTGTTTCTGTCTGTCTGTATTTTGCTGCTGAGTAGAGATTCTTATATATATTGCTGCTTGTTTTCCCATTTTATGTATCTTTGCAACGTTATTTTAAAAGACAAAGATAATAAAAATGATTAAAGTCTACAAAGAACCATCCATGCATACCTGTGAGCATATACTGAATCAGACCATGGTTCGTATGTTTGGCTGTGAACGGTCGAAGAATGCCCATATAGAAAGGAAGAAATCAAAATGTGATTATAGTCTTGCGAATGCTCCAACCGAAGCGCAAATAACAGAACTGTCAAGGAAAGTAAATGATGTGATTGACCAACATCTACCTGTTACCATTGGTTTTATGCCACGTGAAGAAGCAGGTAAACTGGTTGATCTTTCAAAACTGCCTGCAGAAGCTACTGATACGTTGCGCATAGTACGGGTTGGCGATTATGATGCCTGTGCCTGCATTGGTCAACATGTTGATAATACTTCGGAGTTGGGACGTTTTGAAATTATAAGCCATGATTATGAAGAGGGTCGTTGGCGTGTTCGGTTTAAGTTAGTGTAATACCGGTTAAAACTCGAAACGTATCAAGTGCTTTTGAGTATTTTGTTGAACAAAAATTGAAACTACGTAATTAATCACTTTGTATGCTTCGCACGACAAAAAGGGTACAACGATAGTTTTCTGATATTTTCTATTATTTTTTTCTCTATGACGAACAAACGAACCGGTCAACCGGTTAATACTACCAATACTTCATCTAAAGCTCCACGTAGAAGCTGGAGTGCCCGCTTTTTCCGTTTTATCCGTAACCTGTTTGTCTTATTCTTCATTGTCAGTATTGTGTGGGTTGTTCTAGGCCTTTTTCTACCAATACTGGTAACTCCGCTTATGGTGATTCGTTCTGTTGAATCGATTGCTCAGGGTGAGTTTCCCAGAAACAGCAAGCATTGGGTGTCTATTGATGAAATTTCACCCAATATGATACAGGCGGTAGTGGCTTCCGAGGATAACCTGTTCATGCATCACCATGGTTTTTCGTTCAATGATATGAGCAAGGCCTTTGAGCATAATCTGGAAGGTAAACGCATAAGGGGAGGAAGTACTATTTCGCAGCAAACCGCCAAGAATGTGTTCTTGTTTCCTGACCGCTCCTATATCCGTAAAGGACTGGAAGCTTATTTTACGGTGTTGATTGAAGTAGCATGGCCGAAAAAACGCATTATGGAAGTGTACCTCAACGTGATTGAAACAGGTGATGGAATATATGGTGTTGAGGCTGCTTCCCAAGAGTATTTTGGTGTAAACGCATCTCAGTTAAGCCGTAAACAGGCAGCTACAATAGCTGCCTGTCTGCCTAATCCCAGACGCTTTAATGCCGGCCACCCATCAGGGTATATACAACACAGGAGCTCTGTTATTGCCGGATTGATGGGGAAAGTGGAACAGGTTAACTTTCACAGGATAGTACAACCGGTAAAGCATAAACATAAACATCATCACAGAAGATCATGAATCGAACGATAGAATACCAGGATTGGGGATTGGTGGAATACAATGAAGCCTGGGCAAAGCAGGAATCACTCTTTTCCGCCGCCATTGAAACAAAAATGCAGGAACTTCCTACTAATAATTACCTGGTTTTTTGTGAACATCCTCACGTCTATACATTGGGTAAAAGCGGTGATGAGCAGAACATGCTGCTGAACATGATCCAGTTGCAGGCTAAGAATGCCACTTTTGTTCATTCCAATAGGGGAGGGGATATTACCTATCACGGACCCGGTCAGGTGGTGGGATATCCTATCTTCGATCTGGCTAACTTTGAACTGGGGCTCAAACAATATATTTTCAGGATTGAGGAAGCCATCATTCAAACCCTTTCCCTTTATCATATCCCGACTACCCGCCTCGATGGATCTACGGGTGTATGGCTCGATGTCGGTACACCTGCCTGCCGGAAGATATGTGCCATTGGTGTGCGCAGTTCCCGATATGTCACCATGCACGGCTTTGCCCTCAATGTCAATACCCAACTTGAATACTTCAACTACATCAATCCCTGCGGATTTATAGACAAAGGGGTTACCTCTATGGAAAAAGAATTAGGGGCAAAGGTGGATATGGACGAACTGAAAGCCCGGTTAAAAAATTGCATCGAAGAACAATTTAGCCGGTAGATATTAGTAGGTAGATATTAGTAAGTAGTAGGTAGTAAGTCGTAGGTAGTAAAAAACAAGAAGCAAAAAGATGGCTAAACATCTGGTTATGGGTGTGATAAATACATACTTCTCTCTACAACTACCTACTACTTACTACTTACTGCCTGCTACTTTCTATTCACTTGCCTTCTGAATTGCCTTTTGTGCTTCCACATCAGCCCGGGCATTAATATCTGCTGCTTTTTTTGTAGCTTCATCCACCAGTTTTTTGGCTGTTACCTGAGCTATTTTCTTTGTAATCGGGTTTGAAGCCTTTGCCACCAGCTGGTCGCCTTGTGCCTGTGCATCTGCTATCAGTTTGTCACTTACCTTTTGAGCTTCACTTTTGATACGCGCGGCCTGCTCCTGAGCTGTTTTTAGTGCCGCATCCTTTTGTTTGCGAACTTCTTCTGAGGCTTTAGCTTTCGCTGCATCCACTTGCTTGTTTACTTCTGTGGCAACTTTTGCCTTGGTGTCACTGAACACGTTCTTCAATGTACTTGCCAGGTCCAGTGATATTTTTGGCTTGCTGAATGTGCCTCCTATTTTCATATCTACCGTTGAGAATTTCCCTAAATTAAATTTGTCGGGTAATTGTACATTTCCGGCATACGCTATGGATTTGTCTAATCCGGTTGATCCACCCAGATTCATTTTTATTCCACCTAGTGTGACTGCAAACGGCTTGGTGTTCACCTTTCCATCTTTGATCTCATAGCTCAGGGCTACATCTTTAATCGTGGGGTTGGCCAGTTCCGGTCGCTTTAATGTGGAAGCCAGGGTAGTTAGCACCTGTACATTCGATAAGGACACGGATTTGGTGTTGAAAGTCCCGTTTCCGGCAAAGGAAGCCATGTCGGGCATCATATCCTTTTGCAGCAGCGAATGAAACGCGAATTTTGTGGAGAACTTCCCGGTAGCATTGCTGAATATCGGTGCTATTTTTTGCAGTGTTTCCACCTGTTTAAATACTTCCGTGAAGACCACATCGTTGATATTCAGGTCGAAGTTTACATTGGGCTTTTTCGGATTGTTGGTGCTGTACACCCCATTCAGGGTCATGTTTCCCCCGAAAGCCTGCAAACCCATATTCTGAAACTTTACATCTCCGTCCAGTACCCGCAAAACTCCCTTAGCATTCGTGAAATTCATTTTTTCATATACCAGCTGTTTAAAACCGGCAACCATGGTGAAGTCGATATTCTTCGGAATAACAAACACCGTAAGCTTGGTGCTTGCAGCTTCCGGCTTGGCTTTGTCCGACGACATAAAGTCGCTGGCATTGAAGTATGTTGACTGAATATTTAGCTGCCCTTTCAGTGTTTTGTTATGCAGGGCGTACGCCACGGCGTTTTCCAGTTTTCCGGTTGCCGAGATATCATTACGGCCTATTTTGATCTGTAAGGCAGCCAGGTTTACATATTGGTTGTTGAATAACATGCTGGCTTTGGTGATGGAAATATCCTGCGACAACGTACTCATTTTAGCAATCATATTGGTGATCGTCATGTTGCCCCCAAATCTGAATTTGTCATATTGGTTTTTCTCGTAGTACGACATCCGCCCGCCCAGGTCCAGGTTCATATCCAGTATCCCGCTCAACCGGGTATCTGCAGCCAGCGGATAGATCTCCCGGATATTCCCCAGGTTTATTTTTCCCACTGCTTTCAATATCAGTTCGGGGTCGGACATGGGATATGCAACACGCAGCTGGGCAGTGAATGGGTTTCCACCCATCAGAAATGAGAACCTGGAAATGTCAATCAATGTTGCATCCAGTGTTTTGCCCGGGTTCGAAATTTCTGCGGCTATATTGATTTTTTGCAGTTGTTTTGGTAACTTCGGATATTGAAACCATCCGTTAACCGCAGTCAGCTTAAAATCGAATGCCGGATAATTGTCCCCAATCATTTTGCCCTTCATAAAACCGGTCATAGCCACATTTCCTCCGGCTTTAACCCCTTCAAACGAATTTGCGTAAATAGCAGGTATCATCGATAGTATTGCCTTGAAATCAACCTTGTCGGCATTTAATTTCAAATCCATATCATACCCGTTATCCAACATTTTTACCCAACCAACCAGTGCAAACGGAATGGCATTGATCCGTGATGAATTTTTGCTGAAGGTAAATATCATGTGATTCATATTTGCGTTGATATCCGCATCCAGTTCGGCATCGGCATTGGATAGATAATTTACCCCATCCATCACGTAGTTGATCTTTTCGACTGTCGTGTGTGTTACCAATAAAGAACTGTCAGCCGTTAAATCGCCACTGGTGGTGTGGTTCAGGTTTTTAAGTTCGGCTTTCATTTTGCCTTGCTCGTCCCAATACACGATATCTGCATTTTTGATGACAAAGTCTTTTAGTTTCAGGTTAAAACTGCTTTTGGTAGTATCCGGCTTCTGAAGGGTTGTATCCGTTTTCATGATACTCTTTATCCGAAAATAAACTCTTCAGGTTTAATACCAGATCGACTTTCTCACAGGAAATCAGCGTATCTTTTGCAAATTCGCCCACTCCCACAATGCGCATGTTTCCCACGCGTACCGTTGCATTCGGGAAATGGCGGATAAAGCTCAAACTGAAATCGTCGAAATCAACTTTGGCAAGTATTTTTTTATTCACCTGCTCTTTGGCCAGCGTCATGATTTTTCCACGAAACGCGTAAGGCAGTATCAATAACGCTGCAAATAACACTCCGACAATCGACAGGCCAATGATAAGGCCTTTTTTTGTTTTTTTATTCATACGAATTTTGAATTTTAGGATATTTTATATCAACAAAAAAATAAGGCAACTTGTTCTTAAACTTGCGTTTCCATTTATATTAAATCCTTTTTTTTTAAGTGGGAGTGCAACGGGTGCTTTATTTAATGCCGAAAAGTGCAGGCCTGCTTTCGGTTTTTTATCATTTATCCTTTTAGTATTTCCATTGGCATAAATCTTAGGCTACTTACTACTGATTCTTATTCACCACCCTTTCGCCAGTACAATACATTTAAATAGTAAGTAATCTTATAGTATTCCGTATATATTCCATATATATTCCGTATTTATATAAATATGGAATATATACGGGTTATATATGGAATATATATGGAACATATATGGAATATCTGTATTATGATAGTGCTAGAATGGCGAAGACGTTTTGACCGGATTCTGAGCTGCTTTAGATAATGGAAAGGATATTATTGGAAATAACGTTAACTCGCATGAATCCGAGCACCTCACCAAATCGCTTTTTACCTGCGCCACCATGCAGCATTGCTTCTACCTGATTTTGCCTTTGAATAAAAACTTTTCAATGTAAAAGGAAAATCACTATGGAAACAACAACTATTGTTACTGCTGTATGTGAATCTCCAGGTATAATCCGGCAACTGCTGAGTGCCGGATTCGACGTGTTTATTCGAAGGCGTTAGCTGATAGATGAAATGAATAATAAATATTGGCTACGTCCAGATGCCTATAAATCAAATATATATGTAATAGTAGAAAATATATTTAACAGAGAATAGGCGTATTAAAATTAAATTTTGTAGTTTTGAGGCACGAAAAAACAACTTTAATAGAAACTTTTCAGACAAATAGAATTTACGGGAAATAGCAATTAAGTGATCTGAATTATACAGCTCGCTGGGACGTGGTTGCGATGAGTTGAGGGGTGGGCTGTATGCCGGTGAGTACAAGGATTGTGTGCAGTTGATGCTTTTTATCAAATATCTCAGCGATAAATATGCCGGAGTGCCCTATGCACTGATTACCTGGCAGAATTATTGGTATCTAAATAATAATTTGAATTGATATTGTTATTTCAAAGAGTTTAATCGTAAAATCAAGTTGATATGCAAAAACTCAAAGTCTTTATCAGCAGTGTGCAAAATGAGTTTGCGGAAGAGCGTCAAAACCTTTTCAGGTACCTTCATAGTGACCCGTTGTTAGGGCTCTTCTTTGAACCCTTCTTGTTTGAAAATTTACCGGCTAAGGACCAACGGGTAGATGCTGTTTATACAGACGAAGTATCGAGATGCGATATATACCTCGGGTTGTTTGGCTTGCAATACGGAACTGAAGATGCAGAAGGTATTTCTCCCACCGAACGGGAATACGACGAAGCTACCCGGCATTATAAGACAAGGCTTATTTATGTGTTGGGTGAACCGACCATGGTGCGCCACCCAAAAATGGCAGCCCTGATTGGAAAGGTTGGGGTTAACCTTATCCGTAAACGGTTTAGTGCAGGCGATGACCTGAATTCAGGTGTTTATGCTTCGCTGGTGAATTACCTGAAGGAGAAAGAAATTATCCGTACGGGGCCTTTTGATGCAACCTTGAATGAGAAAGCAACTATGGACGATTTAGATCCCGATAAAATCAAGGAGTTTGTCCGTATTGCCAAGGCCAAAAGAACTTTCCCCTTACCGGTTGAATCATCACCTGAAACTATTCTGACACATTTGAATTTATTGGGA